>Ga0209589_1002136_pt1 | contig 33826 bp, 21 predicted proteins | sample CowpeawhiteBW_FD_187525 | JGI IMG/M metagenome (GOLD analysis project Ga0209589, IMG submission 187525) | Root nodule microbial communities of legume samples collected from California USA - Cow pea white BW (SPAdes) (version 2) | ecosystem: Host-associated > Plants > Roots > Nodule | place: USA...
TATATATATATATATATATATATATATATATATATATATATATATATATAGTGCAAGAAAACTAAATTGTATAAGTGATTTGAGAATGAATAGCTTAGATAGAATTTTTTAGTCATCAATCAAGGTAAGACAACTTCTCTTCTAGGGTTATTCCTTGAACCATTTATATTCTTTTTCTATCTATTTGCATTTCTGCAAGTCATAAACTTTATTTCTCCGATTCTTCAAAATTTAGGATTCATCAATCATAATATCATTATGCAAATGTTGAATTTGTCCATCAAATTTATTTAAATTATATATTATAATATAGTTTTTGCAACCTTTTTCTAATGGTTTAAGTGTCAACTTACATGCTAGACCATGAATTTTTATCCTTTGAAATCATCGAAATCTAATTTTGTAGAATGAGATACAATCATATCTTAGTTAAATCCAAAAAAAATTATTATGGTTTCTTAGAATCCTCATTATCCTAAGATAAAGATTCAAAATCCAATTTGTTTTAAGAGAAATGACATTTAGTTAACCTTGTTATAGATAACATACTCACTCTATTATCATTTATACCAAGACAAATCATAACATTTGGATGGTTTAATATACTTCATATTCTTACAGGATCAAGATAATTCTCTACGACCACAAGATGTCTCCTAGATCTTCAACTAGCCATCACACCCTCGGTCAGTTGCTCTTCCTCTTGGTATTTGGTTCCAAGGTATGGGGATACATGCAAAAGATACTTAGACCCTCAAGTTAGTATTTTGATTTAAAACGATTTTAAACAAATAACTTGCAAGGTGTTCAAAGGCTAACTTGTTACCATGACTACTAACTCTATTTATAGGGTTGCTCACACGGTTCACAAGTTAACTATTACCCAAGTATGTCTTAATCATGCTTAATTTTGCTTATTTAACTGTAATCATTGTTTACCGGTCATTGAGTCTTTTACTTGTCATTGCAGCATTTTCTTGGTCAGTCTCATTATGATCGAGGATTAGATAATTCTCGAAGATGTCGGGATGGAGTATTTCTTATCATATCTCTCTTTATTATCTAGTTAGTTAACCCTTGAGTTTCATTTTTCAACTATTGTTAGTTTTTTTTACCGTTATCTTTGGGTTTTTAAAGACCTTTGTTTCTTTTTATCTATATATGCAATATCTCTTACATTAAATAATATTTTTATTTTCATCTTCTCTACTTTCTCTTTCCCTTTCTCTACTCTTGCATTTAATATGGTATTAGTTTGATATAATACCTTTTGTCTTTCTCATTTTTTCCTATTGATTTTTGTGACGACCAAATTTTATTTTATATTTATTATATATATATATATATATATATATATATATATATATATATATATATATATATATGTATATTTCTATTATATTCTATATTATACTTATAAAAGAATTTAACACATAATTTTACAACAACATATAACATAATTAAAATATTTACATATACATATATTTATATATCTTACAATACTGTATGCATCTTAAATTTACATCATTCGGTACATATTATATTTTCTACACTAGAAGAGGAAGAAGTATTATTTATTTACAGTTTCCCCCTTGTAGGCTAACCTTTAAACATGTGGAGGAAAAAGATTATGGATAGGATTCACTTAGACTATTGGGGGTAAATAAAAAGTGACTTCAATCTATCCCTCCAAGATAACTAGTGCATTTGGAGCATTTAGGAATGTGATAGTAGAATTTCCAATTTCTTGAAACGTTACTGAATTATTTACCGCATAAGTTTATTTGACATTTCAAGCACATTTCATAATAGTATTTGACTTAACATTAAAGCAAAAATGTGTAAAACAATATAAACAACTCAAATACAATCCTGAAATGCGCACGAAACATCAAATAAATCTAACAAAATTTGATTAAAATGACTAAATCCACGTATTTCGAAAGACGAATGACTAAATTAGTTAAAAGTTTCGAAATTGACTAATTTCAAAATTCACTGAAAGTAAAGGGACTAAAAACATATTTAACACTTATTTTTAATAATATGTATATTATATTATCTTTTTGTAAAAACAATATATATATATATACATATTAAAACGCTCATGAATAAGTTAATACATTGTTTATTGATAGTATAATTTATGGATGTTACATTTTTTCTCTTTTGGTATCTATAGCAGAAGCTTCTCCTACTCCTCTTCCTTTGGATCCCCATAACCCTTTGTTCATTAGTCATGGTGATCACCCAAATCAAAGTATTGTTTCCACACCTCTTAACTGGATAACTTTGGATCTTAGAGATATGTTGTTAACATCGCGCTTGAATCCAAGAACAAAATGGGTAAGGCCGATGGTTCCCTTTCTCAACCTACTAATCCGACAAAGTCATCTTTATGGAAAAGAAATGACAACATTGTATGATCTTGGCTTCTCAACTCAGTCACCAAAGAAATTGCAGCCAATGTTCTTTACTCTTCTACTGTTATAGTTCTATGGGAGGATTTAAACTATAGATATCGACAACTTTATGGTCATCAGGTTTTCCAACTAAAGAAAACCATTTTTTCTTGTCAGCAAGGATCAATGATTTTAAGCCAATATTTTTCTATAATAAAAAGTCTTTGGGAAGAATTAGGTGATTTTCAACCTTCGCTTTTTGTGTACCTATGGGGGTGTTAAACCTTTACTTGATTATTTGCATTATGAATATGTTATGTCATTTATAATGGGTTTAAATGATACTCTCATATTTATGGTCAAATTTTGTTAATCGATCCCATTCCCCCATCAGGCGTGTTTTCTCTCTTGTAGTCGAAGAACATGTATGAAATTAACATTCTTACTCATCAATCTTCACCCGTTGCTTTTGTTGTTCCTCAATCCCAACCACCTGGTTCTACCAAGAAACAAAGACCCAAATGCAATTATTGCAAAATGCTTGGACATACTGAACAAGAAGCACAAATATCTTACCGGATATAAGAAGCCAAGTCCTATTGTACATGAAATTTCTTATTTCAACATAGGTGAAGGACCAATGCAGCTTACCAAATCTCAATATGATCATCTTATTACCCTTCTTCAGAATTAGGTAGCAATTGTCGGAATACCCCCGCAACCTACCTTGTCAAATTCTCCTAAAGATAGTACATTTAGTTTTTCTTTCTTTAAAAATTTGGCTTTCACTACATATCCCAATATAGGAAATTCCTTTGTTTGGATACTTGATTCAGGAGCTACTACGCATATTACATGTTCTTTAGACAATTATGCTTTTTTAGTCCTCTTGATAATGAATATGAATATCTACCAACTAAAAATGTTATTGTTGTCAAAGCAATTGGAACTGTTAAATTAAATCAACATGTTATTCTTCATCTAGTCTTATTTATACTAGAATACAAAGTCAATGATATCTTTATAAGTTCTTTCACAAATTTTACCAAATAACAAGATTCTTTTTGACAATTCTTCTTTTTCCATACAAGAACCCTAGGCATCGATAATGATTGGAAAGAGTAATATCTTGGATGGTCTTTATGTTTTCCAAAATACTTTAATTCCTATTGGAAATATCTTTCTCATAATCTTGTTGCCAATACTAGTACACAAAAAAAATACTCTTGTTCAAAAATGGCACTACAAGGTAGGCCACTTATCTGATGATGTTCTTCGCTTGATACATGTTGATTGTAATCGGAGCTTACCTAATCATTTTTCTTGCAAAGAATTTTGTATATGCCCTTTAGCTAAGCAAAAACATGTTCCTTTCATAATTGTTAAAATAGATGAGACTAATACTCACAAACAAGAGGGGGTGAATTGATTTTGACAAAAATTTACTTTTGGTTTAAGAATAACTTTCAAAAAGTTTCTTTAATTAATTAAAAAAGGAATTAATGTGATCCTAAGCCAAATACACCTGTAAATCAAGCCGAGTTTACATGATCATCCTAAGCCAAGTAAGAACACCATCACACCAATCAATCTTTGAACAAATCTTGATTAAGTAGTTGAAATTGATTAGTGCTCATTCAAGAACGCGCTAAGAACTCCCCGATCTCTCTTTTGCTCTTTCAGAGTTATGAAAATTGGGTTAGTTCAATTCAGAGAGAGATTGGGTTCTTAAAACTGTTTTTCTGTCGCAATTAATGGATTACACCATTTTAATGTAATCAATTAATTCGATACTAAATTTAGTGCCCATTGAGCATACTTACACAATTGATTAATTTAGTAGCTCCAATTAGTTAATATAACAATTTTATCAAAGTTTAGCATTACTTCTAATCAATTTTGTTGTGATTAATATGATATTAAGATATCCAGCTTGGCTTACAACATCTCTATACTCAATCCCACTATGACACTACTATTTGTAATTCTTCTTCTCTTGGGAATCATCAAAACTAGAATCTTGAAGCTTTGATATACTTTGTTCCTTTGAATAACATTCTCCCCTTTTTTTATGATGACCAATTGCAATTCAATTTTGTATCTGCAGAAAATAAGAATGTACCCTTTCTCCCCTTTTGGGCATTAGCAAAAAGAGAAGTAGAAAAGTAGTGGCAAAGTAGAGTGATGCAAACAACCAAGGTAAACACACAACAAAGCCACATAATGGTTCCAAACCGAAACAACAACCAAAGGATTAACTAGCAATAGTAGATATAAAGGGCAAATAGTGCATAATAGGTTCAACAGAATGTGCAAAAAGAGATATTAACATAAAGCACACATATAAGAGATCATGAGTATAACAACTTAGCAAAATATAGTGGGGAGTTTTTCAAAATAAGTATGGTGGGCTAAGCATCTAAGAGTGGGTTTAAGTTCTCAACTAACAGTCAAACATCTTTTTCATCCTCAGACGCGTCGTTGCTTGTAGCAAAATCCTTAGAGTCTTCTTCATTTGGGTTATTCGATGAGCCACTGAGATTGCAATCAACAAGTTGTTTCTTGATGTCCACAATTTCCTTATGAAGCAGGTCAAATTTTGACATGTATATGCAATGATTAGTCCACAAAAGTCTCAGAACATATCTTTGAAATTCATTATTGGGCAACACCAAAAAATAAATATTGACAGGCTCAAAGGTGTCCTCTTCGTCCTCTGAAAGGTCATCCTTGAACATCCAGACATTGCCTCTTTGTTCTAGGCCATGTCGTGTAGTGCATCAGTTTCAATCAGTTTCATCTGTTCAGTTTATGCTTCTCCTAAGAAGTCTACATAATAGTATGCAAAAACCTGAGAGAGGAACACTACATTAGGCAAAGGATGAACAATTAGATGAATGACCTTCAACGGTGTCAGTAATGACGATGGACCAATCAACCTGGATTCTTTCTTTGATAGCATGCATTAGAAATATGTCCTCTGTGTTGAGTTAGGCATGATTGCTCCCCCTAAGAATGAGAATCCGTGCAAGAATGAAAGCTAAAACCCTATCATCTTGTTTCATGCCACCATCTTTGAATAGAGTGTAATCTCAAGGTGCCTTGGGGAATCAGAGACACGATTGATAGACCTCCAACTTACTAACCCTAGGCATTCCCCTGTGAGGGGTTGCTCCCCCTAGCCTAAACCTAGTAACGAATGCTCATACATCGTTGGTTAGGACAGTGTCTATCCCATTTACCCTCGAAACAAGGAGATCATCTTCGATGTGTGCATTAGCATAAAATACCTTAACAAAATTAGGGTAGACAGTTCCTTTCAGTTGGATAGAGTAATCTAGACCTTGATAAGAGAGAAGTTCTGGAAAAGCAAACCCGTTAGAGCAAAAGAACTATATATCGATGCATTTGTGATCAATCAGGCTCCTTTGGTTCTAGTTCCATTCGAAATTTTTTTGATCCTCCTCGTCGCTAATTCAACCTTTGAGCTTGGCCTTATGAACAAGCTTGCGTGCTGTCATTTTGATCCTTTTTGCTTTGGAGCGTTGAGACGCCATTGTTGAGAGCGAAGCACAAGGAGAGAGAGTGACACATAGATAGCTTATGAAACTTGGAACTATGTTAGGGATTTCATAAGATTGGGGATTTGGTAAAGGTGTATTGGTAGTGGGTAGGTAACTGGGCTTCGATGAAGGATGAAGGCCTAGGTGCCATTTGTCCAGGATTTAATTGATTAGTAGCATAGTGTGATAGAGTAGATTTGGACTATACTTAAGTTTGACGTTTAAGTTCACTTATCACATTTAAAACCAAACAAGTAGACCATTTTAAACCAGTGACTATAAGTAAAAGAGTTAACCATAGATAGCATAATGAACAAGCATTATGCACAACAAGTCATATATTAGCAAACCAAACAACACAGATTAATCGATTAATTTAAATAAATTAATTGATTAATAATCCTAGGATTTCAATTGTAGTTGGTGCAAGGTATGTCTAAGATACCTAGCTCATTTTTAATAGTGTAGAACCTTTCCCTGGCCAAGGCTTTAGTAAAGATGTCTACGAATTGGTTTAGGGTGTCTACATATTCAATCTTACACTCCCCCTTTGCCACATGATCTCTTATAAAGTGGTGTCTAATCTCTGTGTGCTTAGTCCTAGAATGCATGACTGTATTCTTTGTTAGATTTATGGCACTAGTGTTGTCACACTTAAGAAGTACTTGTTCTAAGTGAATGTCATAGTCTTGCAATTGATGTGTGATCCAAATGGAAAGAGCACAATAACTTCCTGCAGCAATGTACTCCGCTTAAGTAATTGAAAGTGCAACACATGTTTGCTTCTTAGCATGCTATGCGACTAAGGAGCTGCCTTGAAGATGGCAAATGTCATTGTTGCTTTTTCTATCTACTTTACAACCCCCAAAATCTGAATCAATGTAGCCGATTAAGGAAATGGTTGCCCCTCTAGGATACTACAACCTTAAATTTCTAGTTCCTTTTAGATATTTTAATATTCTTTTAACAACAGTCAAGTGTGATTCTTTAGGACATGATTGAAATCTAGCACAAACACACACACACACACACACACACTATGCATAATATCAGGATGTCTAGTTGTGAGGTAAAGAAGTGATCCAATCATACCTCAATACTTAGTTTGATCTACACACTTACCACTCTCATCAGTATCCAAGAAGCAGTTTGTTGCCATTGATGTTGAAGATTCTTTGCAGTTGTCCATGGAGAACTTTTTCAGAAGTTCACTGTAATATTTGGATTGATGGAGAAAGATTCCATGTTTTGCTTGCTTTATTTGTAGGCCAAGAAAGAAAGTGAGTCCCCCCATCATGAACATTTTAAACTTTTACTGCATTATTTCAGAGAAGTTCTTGCACAACAAAGGATTAGTGGAGCCAAAAATAATACCATCTCCATAAACTTGAGCAACTAGTAGTTCATCACCTGTTTTCTTTATGAACAATGTAGAGTTTACATTACCTCTGGTAAACTTGCTTTTTCTCAGAAACTGACTAAGCCTTTCGTACTATGATCTAGGTACTTGCTTTAATCCATAGAGGGATTTCTTTAGTTTATATATGTGGTCAAGAAACTCAAAGTCTTGGAATCCCGAGGGTTGTTCCACAAACACTTCTTCTTTGATGTAGCCATTGAGAAATGCACTCTTTACGTCCATTTGAAATAGTTGGAAGTTTAGCATGGACGCAATGGTAAGAAGGATTCTTATAGCCTCTAGTCTTGCCACGGGTGCATAGGTTTCATCATAGCCAATGCCTTTTTCTTCACTATATCCCTTAGCCACAAGCCTTGCCTTATTTCTTACAATGCAACCAAAATCATCAAGTTTATTCATGAATACCCATTTTGTCCCAATTACTTACTGACTTTGATGCCTAGGTACTAGCTCCCAAACTTCGTTCCTTTTAAATTGGTTTAATTCTTCTTGCATTGCAAGAAATCATTTCTCATCCTTGAGTGCATCTTCAACTGTCTTCAAATGCCACGTTCAAGCATAGTTGACTCAACTGCCTTCTAGTAGAGACACCTTTAGAGACGTCCCCTATCACATTTTCCAACGACATGATTCTTGGTGTTATCCAGATCTTAGGCAGGTCATTTAATTGATTATTCTAGTCAGTCTTTGTAGATTGTTCATTTGCTTGAACAATTGAAGGATCTTCTGTTGAATCTCCACCTGTTTCAAGAGAGTCTGCACTTTTTCTTGATTTAAACATGTTAGTTCCATTTGCCAAGCATTCATCAAAAGCAACATGAATAGATTCCTCAACAATTAAGGTTCTTTCATTGTAAATTCTATATGTTTTGCTAGTGAGTGAATATCCTAAAAAGATACCCTCATCAATTTTAGAGTCAAATTTGCCAATGTTAGATTTTCCATTATTCAAAATAAAATATTTTCTGCCAAATATTCTCAGGTGTGATATATTTGGTTTTCTTCTATTGAAGAGTTCATTGGGAGTCAATTTCAAAATGGGTCTTATTAAAATCCTAATCAAAACGTAGCAAGTTGTGCTCACTACGTCTATCTAGAAATATTTTGGAAGATCATTTTCATTCAACATTGTCCTAGCTAGCTCTTCCAATGACCTATTTTTCCTTTCTATAACACCATTTTGTTGTAGTGTTCTAGGCACAGAGAAATTGTGTAAAATCCCATTTTCTTCACAAAATATGTTGAAAGTATCATTTTGTAGTTCACACCCATGATCACTTCTTATGGTCTTAATTTTTAAATCCTTTTTGTTTTGTATAGCAGTGGCCAATTTCTTAAAAACCTTGAAGGTATCACTTTTGGATAAAATGAAAAAATTCCAAGTGAATCTAGTGTAGTCATCCACTAGTACAAGTCCATAAATTTTCTCTTATACTCCTAGTTCTAGAGGGCCCAAATAAATCCATATGAATCAATTCTAATGGTTTCTCAATAAAGACAATTTGTATTTATTTTTTTTGTCTCACCTTATTTGCTTGTGTTTGGCGATGATCGTGTAACTCGTTACACAGGAGCAGATGATGTTTCAGGTGGAGCTGGTGAGGCATAGAGCCAGAGAAGGGCAACATGGGAAATTTTTCATGCATCTTTTCTACTATTTTGTAAACCATTGTTATGTTTAGTCTTAGATTTTGTAAACATTGAGTTTTAAATTACGGATTTTGAATTCTAGCACTTTTAATAAAGTTTGAAATTTTCCCACGTTTTGGGAAAGAGGTTTTTTTTAAATGCGATATTATTTCTATTATTGTTCTATTTTTATATAAATTAGTAATATTTGGCCAGAATGTTACATTCTCATCCCCTTAGAAGATCTTTCTGACAAATAACTACCCCCTTCTATCTCAATGACTATCATGTTTCTCTTCCCAACTTGCATTCTATAATTGTATATCATATGCTTTCTTGTGACAGGCTTTCTACTACTCATCAAAATTTTGTTATGAACCTTAGCAATTGTAAGACCCAAGAAATTCATACAAATAATAATTAATAAAGTATAAGTAATGGTGGGTTAAGAATACCCTAAGGGAGTTCCTTGATAAACCTTAAACAAGGAATAGTTAACTTAAGTGGTTGAGAGCACTTGATTATGTTGAGAGGACTTGGGTTCAAGTTCTATGTATGCCATTAGTATGTTTATTTAATTCTGTTTTATTTTGTAATTATATTGTGAATGCAGAAGCATAGCTTAAGATGGTATGTACGTGCATAAACTTGGTGGGTGGAAGGGTGTGAGTTTGAGTCTTGGTTAGCATGAGTTATTTTTTTTAATGTTTAATAATTTTGCTAAAGAAGGAAAAACCTAGAAACTCTAGAGCTCCTCTAAGAAAACAAAGAGGCAGCTATTGGGGGAGTAAAAGCACTAGTTAATAGCTACAAGATTTTCATCCTAAAACTATTTTGTTTTGTATGGTTATTATGAGAAATTTTTTGGTATAAAGAAATATTTGGTATGTTGTGTTTAAGATATTATATGGTATGAAAAATTATCATTTTCTGTGGATCAAAGTTGTTGTGCAATAGCGACATGATATAAAATATATATTGGTTTAAGCTTTTGGGGGATTTTGGCAATTACAATGAAATTTTTTGGGTGCAGACAATGAATCTACGACATTGATTTGATCACTGTAGAGTCGTGAATTGGTTTTTCATATACTTCACGGAGTTATAATATTTTGGTGGGGTTGGTAATTATGGGTTGTATTCTTATAAAATGGTAAAAATCTTTATGCTGGAAATCTTTTTAGTTCATTTTATTATGGTTTTAAGTTAAGGTGAATAAGAGGTTTTGGTGTTTGGTTATGAAATTAGTATATTTGAAGTTGATGTTTTATTATGTGTAAACATTCAGTGTATTATTGTGTCGGTAGAAAATACAATTGGCGAGTGTGAGTTTTGTTATTACTTTTTGCATGTGATGGAGCTAAAAAGGAGTTTTTGCTGATCTAGTTATTTCTACTATTACTTATAAATTGATAATTGATTGTATCAGATGCAGTTTATAATATTTTATAAAAATTATTACATATGCATATTATTGGTTGTTTATTGTGTGTACTGGGATAGATAAATTCAATTGCAATTTTACTCTCTATTAGTTATATTAGTTACGTTTTGGTGGTAAAATGTTAGAAATCCTTATATTTTAAGTGATATATGTTTCCTTGGAATATTAATGTAATATGTATTTTGTAAAAGTTAAAATGTTCTAGTTTTTGGTTAGACATTTCCAGTTGAGTTATTATAATTTATTATATATAACTTTAGGTTTTTGTTTAGTAAATTGGTCTTACTTTTTATAAATGTAATTTTGTTGGCACCAAAAAGTAAATATTTGTGTGACAGTTATATATATATTACTGAATATATGTTACTAATGAAATAACATGTGGTACGTAGCATAGCCCAGTTAATATATATATATATATATATATATATATATATATATATATATATATATATATATATATATATATATATTATTTTTATTGAAAAAATTATATATGTATATTTATATAATCATATAAACAAAAACCCTTTGAAACCATTGTAGTTTCATTTTGTTAGATATATCGAAGTATAGATCTTTTTATATAGAAAATTAAAATATGATTTTTTTTAATGGATTATGTCTCTAGATTGGTTATACTATAATATACATATATAGGTTTAAGGATTTTTGGATCACACTTGCATTCTAGTTTAATGGATAATATGTATTATTTCGGGGTTTGATTATTAAGACTCGAAGTGGATCAATTTTGGGTGACATCGACAATGGATCAAGCCATTCAGTGTTTTCAAATTTAAAAGAAACCATAAGTGTTATAATTTAATAAATAGGTCACAAAAATTGAATATTTTATAAATTATTTTATTGTAAATATACGCACTTGGTGTTTTAGATGTGTAGATATGATTTCTTAGTGTGTTAGAATCAATTATGCAGTGCCTAAACCAGTAGAATTCATTTTACTGGTATGGCGCTTGGCGGCGGATATGCTTCCGCTAGGTGGTAAGCCACAATCAAAGGGGCCACAAACAAAGGGGCCACTAACGCGTGGCGTTTGGCGGCATGGGATTATCGCTAGAGGTCTAGAGCACCATTTCGCTTAGGCAGCGTCAGGTGATAGTGTAGGGGTAGGGGTCCATTGCATATGGAATTTCATGGATGGGTTTGATGGCTTGGTCAGGGATATGTTGGATTAGTTACGAGCAGGGAGGTTCGTAACGGAGATTTGAGATGCGTGATTGATGCGGGCGGGGAGGTCCGTATCTTTTTGTACTCTTGTGTGGGGATACGAGTGGGGAGGTTCGTATGTTCCGTGCTCACACTTGAGGTTGCTATGAGCGGGGAGGTTTATAGTAGGTGTTCACGCATGTTGGACTACGAGCGGGCAGGTTCGTAGAGTTGGACTACGGGCGGGGGGGTCCGTATAGTAGGTGTTCACGCATGTTGGACTACGAGTAGGTAGGTTCGTAGGAGCATGATAATCCCTAAGGATCAAGGTTGTGAATGGATCTTTCTCATATAGGTTATGAGATTGGGGTGTAATGTTATCAAGAAGTCAATAAACTAAAAATTGGCTAAGATAGATGGGGTGAGGGTTAATTTTTATTATTTTATTGATTGTATTAATTTTTTGTCTCAGCTCACCATTTCTGTTTATATTTGGCGATGATCGTGTGACTTGTCACGCGGGAGTAGATGTGAATCCAAGTGAGAACGCCGATGCATAGTGATAGAGCGGGGTAGACGATGGGGGATTTTTCTCTATGATTTATTTTCATGCATTTTGTAATAAATTTTATGATGCTTTTTCTCTATTATGAACATGTAATAAAGATGGAGTAGTGTGATTGAACTACAGCGAGATAAGTTTTAAATTTTCCCACGCTTGGGAACTTTATATAATGTTTTAATTCCAAAAGAAATTTTATGATATATGCTTTATCTAGTAACATCCATCTAGGGTGTTACAGCAATGTCCATGAGCCCACAAAGTATCATCAAGTTGTCATGTTTCCTGAATGGAGAGTAGCCATGGACAAAGAGCTTGTAGTCATTAATACTACCACACATGGGACATTGTTCCTTTACCTTAAGACAAGAAGGCTATCAGCTACAAATGGATCAATAAGGTAAAATACATTGTTGATGGTACTTTAAATAAAAGAAAATCTAGGCTTGTTGCCTGTGGATTCACAAAGGATCATGTATAGATTTTCTTAACACCTTCTCTCTCGTGGCTACTATTACCACTGTTACAGTTCTTTTACATATTACAGCCATTAAAAATTGGGATTTTATACAATTAGATGTTCAAAATGCTTTCTTAAATGGCTACTTAGATGAGGATATTTATATGCACATACGACAAGGGTATAAAGTTCCAAATCAGTCTAGTAATAATCTTATTTACAAATTGAATAGATCCTTATACGGGTTGAAACAAGTCTATCACTTCATAATTATTATGGGTTAAACAACTTCTCAAATTCTTCCACCACCAACCTCCCATGGTTATGCTTCTCTGTGATAATATTTTTGTTATTCATCTTTCCACAAATCCTGTATCACATCAGAGATCCAAACACATTTATATTGATGTCCATTTCACCTGCAAACAGTTCGACTACAACTTCTTACGACTCATTCATGTGAAATCTCATCAACAAGTGGCAGATGTTTTCACTAAAGCTCTTCCGCAAAGCAACTTCAAATCTCTCATAAGTAAGTTGGCCCTTAAAAATAGTTTCGCTCCAACATGAGGGGGGCTTTTATCATATCTCTTTGTTACCTAGTTAGTTAACCATGTTACCCAGTTAGTTAACCTTTGAGTTTCGTTTTTCAACTCTAGTTAAATTTTTTTACCACTATCTTTTGGTCTCTAAAGACCTTTGTTTTATTTTCTCTCTGTATAGTACATTGAATAATATTTTTCTTTCCATCTTCTCTTCTTCTCTCTTTCCCTTTCTTTGATTGAAGACCAGACATTCTTGCCTTGGCCGAGTCACGAAATACTTTATCATTGAGGATCGAGTGCTTGAATGATTCACTAAAAATTAAACTTAGTCCAACTTAATTACCCTACAATAAGGTGATAATGGTGTCATCTAATAACCAACCCAGTAACTATTAAAAAGAAGGAATGCTCTTAATTTTGTACTACACCTAGGCGGACTGCTCACACTTTTCATCCTTTGCCACTATGTCTCCACCGACAAAGGCTGGGAGACTGATGTACTGCACCTAGGCGGACTACTCACTTTTCATCCTTTTCCGCTATGTTTCCACTGACAAAGGCTGGGGGACTGATGTACTGCACCTAGGCGGCTGTCAGGTTTTACAAGGAGGGGATTTCACTAGGGAGAACAAACACCAATGAGACCTGAGCCTAACCACATAAGATACTGACACCACTCTCAACCCAAAACCTTAAGGCAATAGGTTTATGGGTCTTTATTCTTATATAGTGCTCTACTTTCTCATTTCTAGTCAATGTGAGACTTAGACTCACACTTGTATTCCTAACAATCTCCCCCTCAAGGGTGAGTCCCTTCAACCACAATGGTACACTCCCCCTCCAACGGAAGCATCCCAACCACGAGTACTCCTTTTCTACCCTTTTCTATACCGTCGTTCTTCTTAACAGGACACGCTTTACCTTGTTAGGTTTATAAGGTGGGGGTATCACTGGGGAGATACAACACCAATGAGACCTGAGCCAAACCATATAAGGAATTGACACCACTCTCAACCCAAAACCTTAAGGCGATGGGGTTATGGGCCTTGATCCTTATATGGTGCTCTACTTTATCATTTCTGGTCAATGTGGGACTTAGAGTCACACTTGGATTCCTAACAATCTCCCCCTTAAGGGTGATTCCCTTCAACCACATTGGTACACTCCCCCTCCAGCGGAAGCTGCCCAACCACGAGTACTCCTTTTCTGCCCTTTTCTGTACCGCCGTTCTTCTTAACGGGACACGCTTACCTGACCCACACTATCAGGAAGACTTTCGATACTAGGACCATACTGGTACTGCACTCGTTTGAGCCAACCAGTATTAACCATCGGCTCTGATACCACTTATTAGGTTTAACAGAGGGGGTTTCACTGGGAGAACAACACCAATGAGACCTAAGCCCAACCACATAAGGCATTGACACCACTCTCAACCCAAAACCTTTAGGCAATAGGTTTATGGGTCTTTATTCTTATATAATGCTCTACTTTCTCATTTCTAGTCAATGTGGAACTTAGACTCACACTTGTATTCCTAACAGCGGCCTAATCAAACTACACGATTAAATCCACCTACGTAAAGCCCCGCAAACACAAGCAATTATCAAGTGAATAAACGGACAAGCATAAGCAGCCTAGGCCACCTACTTCAAAGGACAAGACGACATCTGTCTACCATTCCAGACTTAGAATAGTACAGACAAAGCCTCTAAGACCAACAATCATTGAACTAGGGGCCTGGGCTAGGCCCAGGCCCACCTACGACCCAAACATGGCCCAACCCATGACAATGTCAGACATAATTAATGACTCTATAAATATGCGTGGACCCCAGTAATTAAAGGTACAAATTCATTAATCCCTTAATCACGAAATTTCACTTTCTGAGAATCTTTTGGCTGACTTGATCGTCGAAGCCGTCTCCGCAGGTAACCCCTCATGGGTCCAAACCGTGATACCGGTAGATGACTCATGCAAGCCGAGAAGGAGCCAGTTCGAGAGATTGCGGATTGAAGTAAGGTGATATTTGTGTCTGACTTCTATTATTTGTCTTCGCAGGAACAAATTTAAAACCAATGTACTAATCCAAGATTTATGAACGCATCATTGATTGCTTTTTAAACAAACATATACGCAGGAGTTACAAATGAAAGAGGTAAGAGAAGTCTCGTAAAACAAAAAATATTTATACATTATTGCTGAGAAAAATAGGGCAATTATAATTGAAACTTGGAAAACAAATAATATGTATAGCATATGAATTTCACACTCCCTAAGAGGAACATTTATTGATAACATATTCTATATTTGGAAATGGATAACTAACTCAAAGAGAGAAAAAACTATATCTTTAAATGCTGTATCTAGGAACTGGAAATCGAAGCTAGAGATTTGGTTACAACAATTATTTTGTAGGTTAAATCTGGGACCATTGAAACTGTGGCAAGAATTTAGTTACGGGGCATTGATTTGGGGCCACTGAACATTTTAGAAGATGATGCACAGTACACTGTGCGCGACAGAAGAGGAGTGTGTGGGGAGGTAAAGATCAATGAGAGATGTGGGGGACAAATTTTAGGGTTAGAGATATAAAGTAAAGAGTAAAATATTTCTACCACTTTTTTCTTAACAAAGAACAATTTGTGGTGTTCATGATGTTGAATAATTCAAATTTATGTTAAGAACCTATGTAATAAATTGGTTTAATTTATTTTTTTTAGTTATTAAATTTGAAAATAAATTCCTTTTTAATTTTTCAAATGGAAAAATTATTCTACTCCCTCTAATTCAATAAAATATGGCTTTAATCGTAAATATTAGGTATAAAGATTAAAAGTAGTTATTTAAAAAAAGAAGGATGTAAGTGTTGTATTTATGATAATATTAGATCATTTTTCAATTTCAAACTCGATTATTTGTTGAACATCTTGTCATGGTTATATGTTCTTTTTAATAAATCAAGGCATGTTTCATGCACACCATCCCTATCCCAATTTATTTTACCACCATGAAAGCATATCTATATTACATAACTAAAAAATCATAAGATCACGATATGACATTTATGTTTGGTTACAACTCTTACTTTTATAGGAAAAGAAAATAAATTATTTACAAATAAAAATATTTTATTTTTCTAAATTATTATTGTAGAGTGAGTTTAAATATAATTTGTTCTACCGACCTTTAAAGTGAGAACTATCCACATCAGTCTCTCTGACACACACTGGCGGAACTACCTAGGGACATAGGGGAGTCTCGGCTCCCCCAAAATTTTTGAAAATTATTTTTTTATATATATTTATTTATTTATTAAAATTAAATTTATATATTATTTATATTAAATTCATGTTATGAAAAATTATAATAAAAGATAAAATAAAAAGTTTAATGAAGATATTGATTTATAAAAGACATTAGGATTTCTTTTTCTAATTATAAGAACTTTTCATCATGTAAAATCATGAAAGTGTGTGAGGAAAAATAAATACAAAAGAGATAAACAGAGGTTGGGGAATACATAGTTTGAGATTGAAGTATACATTTTCGGATGATCTCTCACATATCAATGTTAGTATCTTATTATAATTTATATATGTTAAATTTATTATTCTTTTTAGGATGTTTCTTCCAAATTAAGTTTATCCCAAATTAGTATAAACCCTAATTATGATTTTAGGATTTTTTTATGAAATTTGTATGAACCTTAATTATAATTTTTCCCAAAATTATTATAACCCTTAATTATGAAATTTAGGGATTTTATGTTTTCTGCTGCCTATGGTAAATTTTTTAAAAGTTTTGAATTTATACAGTGTTGTTTATTTAATTAAATTTGTATGGGTTTTGTTATGTTTTGCATTGTGATAATTGTGATTTGTGAATATAAATTTTATCTTTTTTCTCTAAATAGGTGGGAAGTGATAAATTTATATTAGAAAGATTATGATAAAGAGTAAAATAATTGATTCTTTTGTGGAGAGAGAAAGGTTTGTGATAAAGATGAAAAAAAAATGCATCGACATTAACTAAACTCATGATTTGGTATGATATAATAACGAAGGATGGTGATGTTTTTTTGAATTCTACTATAATGTGTGCTTGTTTTAAGCAGAGAAAATGAAAAGAAAAAATAAAAGTTTTTTTTCTAATTAAAAAAAAAATTAGATCTAACAAATTTAATTTGGCACCCCTAAAGTTTTTGTCCAAGTTCCACCACTGCTGACACATATATATTTGTTAATGATCTGATAGTAGTCAATAGTATATAACATAATAAACTCAACAAACAATATTATGATAGGTTTTACCATATTAGAAAGGAAATTTAACTTTTACCTTTTATATAAACAAATAATATTGAACAAAATCCTCTTTAATTATCAACAATTATTCATTAAGAACGTCCTTGACCCTTGAGCTCTACCGTTATCGTAAAATGAAAATTATTTTTATTTATAAACTGTAAATTGATTTTATCTGTATAGTATCTTCGATATCAAATTTTTGAAAAGTTGTAATTGTATTAAGGATAACGTGGTGCAGCCGGTGCTAATTAAATGGCGTAGACCAATGAAAATAGCATTTATGGTGGTTAAAGAGGCTTTAGCTTTAATCTTAATATATACCTAATCACTGGGTTGTGTATAGTGAGATTTGAAAATGACAAGGATTTCCATTTTAGCCATATCTGCAATTAATTGATTATAAACTAGTCGTAATCTTGAAATCTTAATGTGGGAACAAGTTCTCTGCTTTCTACTTTCTTTTCAATAAATTTATCATATGAGGAAATTTCCATTATCAAGCTTAAGTAGTTTTCTTCGTTTTCCCAATGACAAGTGCTATAACTGCAATTAAGAAGCTTGTATTTATGACTTCTTACACTTGTTGAGTCGTGTTCCATTGAGATTCTTATTTCATTTTAAATTATCCATAGAAATTTTCTATATATTTTTTATACTTTAATCTTTTTTAATAGATATATTCTCAGAAGATTAACCACCCTCTAGAAGGGAGTAATTAACTAAAGGCCTTACAAAAACATTTACGGACTGAATCTTAACGTTGTTTGTCTTTGTGCTTTAAAGTTCAAATTATAGATTGTAAAGTTTTACCGTATGAGGGAATCTTTTGGCCTTTATAATAAGTATAAACACATGTCACTAACTAGAATGTAAAAGGACTAAGATTGTTTCAGATTAATCAATATTTTCAGTTCAATTTCTTATCGGTTTTCGTTTTATAGGTTTGTTCCGTATCCAAAGCATGCCAGCGAACTGGTTCTAATTATAAAAGTAAATAGGGTTAAATATACTTTTAATCCATAAATCTTAATATGAAATTATAATATAAGAAAATATTTCATTAACAAAATCAAAATCGGTTACTAAAATAATTATTATTATGAATAAAATATTATAATTGGTTTCTAAAATTTATTTACTAAAGAAAATTGATCACTTAACCACCAAAGTTTTTGCTACCAAAGAAATTATTTTCTAAAGTAGTGACCAATTTAACGACCAATTATAACTTTTTATTAATAATAGTGACTATTTTAGTAACCAATAATTTTTTATTTTATTAATTGGTATATAAATTGGTCACCATAGTGACTAACAACTTTTGATCACTAAAATTGGTTGTTTATGAAATATTTTATTGCAGCATTGGAATTCATCCATGTATGGAACTTTGGTACAATTTTATTTTAAAATTTTAAAATAAATGAATAATTCTTTTAACTTAATTATATTAAATGCATTTGATGTGATAAATGTATTTCTCAACTAATATGAAGAAACAATGTGTCAAATAAAATAAACAATTTAAAATTTAAAAACAAAATTTACCAAAATTTCAAATAAAAAAAAATTTCAATTCCCGTCAAATTCGAAAACTAAAAATATATTTAATCTTAAAAAATATTATTCATATCAAGTCTAAACAATGCAAATTACATTGATTCCTTCAACAAAACAGGAGATTTTAAAACACAACAAATATAAACACAAATCATCAATATGCATTAAGTTTTTGTTTTCTTGTTTATCAAATCAAACATTATATATTTTTTTCTATACCTCTTCATCCTCCTAAAATAAAACAAATATTCATTATTTCTTTTCCTTTTATCTCTTTATTGTCTCATTTATTTATACATTTTTTTTACTACATCATTTAGACATAAATGAGAAAGTTGAATAAATATAAAAATAAAGATTCCTAAATTTATTATTTTATGATTTTATGTTAAAACTTATGTTAATTCCTTATACGAGCAGAATTTATGTTTTATTAGCATTATGTTTGTTGAAAAAATATTTTTCAAAAGAAACGAATCAAAAAGAGGTACGTGTTTATATATAATAAAAAAAAATTATGTACTAGGTAATAATTTGTCCTAGTAATAAAAGTAAAATTATTAGTCCCTAATTGTGAAGAAGTTAACAGGTACATGGGTAATTTTGAAAGTGTTGTGTGATGAATTAAGTGGTCCAATTTTAAATGTAACTTTTGACAAGGTTTTGGGGTTGAGAATACAGAGGCCCCACACCCAACTAAGCCTCTCCCATTTCTTGAACCCATCCCACACCCACCTTTAAAAGCACCCTCACTTGCCTCTTTTATTATAGGAGAGTTGGCTTCAACAAGCACACAAAAGAATCATAAGATGAAGATCACTGTCTCAAAATTCACCTCTTGTTGTCACAAACCTTTTCTCATCATCATTTCTTTACTTTTTCTCACTTCCCTTCCCTCTCCACTCACTACTACTTCTTCTTCTTCTTCTGTGTTATATGAGTACTCAGAGTAACTCCTTCCACCTACTAGTACTACCTATAGTGCCAAAGGTGCATGCTGAGCAAGATGGAGAAGCAGGGCACGTGCAATTCTAACTCATCAACGCACGAATGAACCCAGAGAATCACTTTCCTTTTCTGCTTTTCACCAACCAGATTCATAGATTCCTCTTTAGTTGCAGTGAGTTAGTCCTTCATGTGCCCCTCTTCCCCATCATGACGGCAGCACCTTGTGTAGCATTTGGAAATCATGAAATATGGCTTTTAATTCTGGCTCCACCACTTTCAAGGTCAGTTATTCCTCATTCTCAGTTATCTCTTTTAGTCTTCATTTGCGATACTCTGCGTCCCATTGTGATTTCGGTTGTGACACTGTTTATAAAAGGGTATTGTTAGTTAAGAATATTTCATCTTGTATAAAGTCAAAGTACTTAGAAAGTACGAGGCTTGGAATCCCAGTTCTGAGATAAGATAAACATTGACATAAGTGATGAGTTATATATTTTAATGAAAAAGGTGATGAAGGGTGTGTGATTTGTGATTTACAGTCTGTCATTTCAGCTGAAGAAAAAGTAAACAAAAGAAGCAAATGCTACACAAAATTCAGCATGCAAGAAGCATGTCATGTTTGGTTTTAGGAAAGTGATGCATGGACCATTCTACCCTATTTGACACAAAGAAAGAGAAAAGAAGACAAATAATTGATATGATGTGATATGATTCTACAAATTTATCTTTATTTGAGATAAGTGGGACAATGTTTTTGTGACAAAGTAAGTGTTAGCATAATGTTTGTATGCAGTGTTGGGTTACAAGTTCTCTTAGCACATTAAAAATCTCATTAACAGAACCTGATCCATCATGAATGAATGCATGGTATGTGAATTATGAATCAGAATTGTGTCAGTGACTGACATGTTATTTTTTTCACTGGTTTAACTTTTGTTTTGTCACTGTTAAATTTACCTTTGTACTGAATGATTGCTGTGCTGATTTTGTGGGAGATCATGGAGATACTGACTGAAAGGAAGCTTTTGAAGAAGACAAAATGAGAAAAGAGAAGGTATTTTGTCTGTTTTATGCTATAGGTGTGTGTGTATGTATTATAGGAAATGGAGAAAGGAAAAAGAAGATACCACATATTCTCTACTATCGTTATATTTTCTGCCTATTATTTCTTCAACTTACATGCATCAGTGTAGCCGTTGGATGAGATTCTTAGTCATAAATTTTCTCCATAAAAATACTAGGTGTACAACAACTTAAAATTCGTTATGACAAAAATAAAAGGAAAAAGAAAAAAAGAAGACAAATTGTACTACTGAATCAATGAGTGGCAGGTGTACCTCTATATATATTCAGAAACTTGGTGAAGAAAATCGGTATGATTAGAGAGAACAAAGAAAAAGGGAGTTTAGATTTTTTTTGTTTAGCATAAAAAATATAACTTTTTATTTTAAAATTTTTTTTATGATATTTTAAAATTTTAAAATCAATGACCATCTATATATTTTGAAGATAACCAAAATAAAATCTAACATAGAATTCAAATTTAGGGAAAGGACACTCATACTACCTTCTTCCTGATTTGAAAATGAATGGATTTACATTTCACACATTTTATAAATATTTTAGGATGTTGAGGAAAATTTGTTAAAACATGAAATTTCAAAGAATAAGTAAAATAGTTTAAATAAATATATACAAACATGTGATTATTATTATAATTCTAAACCTATTATTTTTTGTTTGAAACGAAGATATTTAAGCAATTTTAAGTTAGATATATACCTGCTGGTTGTCAATTTTCAACTTGTAACCGAAATATTTTCAGCTGATTTCTTTTGGCTTTCCTAAGTATAACTTTATGATTAAAATTAATTAAAAGATTGATTTTTTTTTAAGTAACATTTTTGTTTATCAAAATGTATATTTGAACTTAATACATTTTTTTCTGCCTTGGTCACCATAAACTAATACCACTTGCTAATGGTGATTTCATTGCTTCAACTAATTTTAATTAACAGGAAGAATTTCATAATATAGTAATTTTGTAAACTTCCTTGATTTGTGGAACTTTAAATTTTATGTTGGGTGTGTCATTTTACGAACATTTTACTAAGTTTGATACCTCCCATCATTTGATTTTTGTCTTACATATATGGAGTTACTCAAGTAAAGAATACATGATTAATTATGTTGAGAAATGGAAATAATAGATATGAATTATTTGAGAGTATTTAAATAATCAAAATGAAAAAATAAATGCACATGTGATTATAACAAGTGACATAATTATTAACTAAATTTTATTTTTTATCATTTGATAATGATATCATATAGTTTTGAGATTTCTAAATTAAACTTAAAAACATTAAAAGAATTCCCAATTTTGTTTTCTTCAATTTTAAACAGGAACCACCTTTTACGTCTATGTATAATATTATTAGTGATAATACATAAAGAAATTATTTTATTGCAAATGGAAAAAATAATAATTTAAAATATTATATTTTTTATATAAAGGAAATTATTATTATTATTGTTATTATTTTATTTATATTGAAACTTGGAGTGAATAATTTCTAACAACCATTGCATATAATAATATGTGAAAAACGTGACATTAATTCTCAAATTCATTGAATTACATAAGTACGTTGATCTGACCTCGATTATTATTGGAAATGCTTTATCATCCAACGGTTTGTTCCTTAATTGTTTCAAAATTTGTAATTTAGATTTTTTTTTCATTGTTTCTTAATTTTTAACCATTCATAATTTTAGTTCTTTTTTTATATAATTTTTAATTATACAGTTTAAAAAGAAACAATAATCTTCAATATTATAAAACAAGCCTCAAATATGCCCTACATAAAACAAGCCTCTAATTAATTTCACTTTGGTAGATTACTGTACATTTTATCTACATATGCAGAATAATTGTACAAATATATGAAATTATTTACTGTTGGACATTAAAGTACGTTCTGGCGTTCAGTTCTTTTATAACTTACAATAACTTTTAGTGAAAGAAGTTTTGAAAAATAGTTTTTTTTATTCTTTTTTAATATTCCTAAGCGTTTATTATCTAGAGCAGCGTAGTGTACGTTTTAAGTCCAAAATTAGTCTTTTAGTTTAAATAAAATGAATTCTTAATATTAAGCTTACGTTTGGTGAGTGAGTTAAATGGATTCGATTCTTAAAATAAATAAGCATTATTTTCCTTTTTAAGCAATCTTCAATACAAAAAATTATTTTGAGTAATAAAATTTACCATTAAAGCACCTTGCTTATGAATGCTGTTCGTATAAAATTTTCTATTTCGAATATTCAAAATCAACAAACCGTATTTAATTTTACTTGAATTTCATCATATATGACCATAAAAAAGGTGTAAACTAAAACCATATTATTTATTTATAAAAAATGATAATTTATAATCAATTGTGTGAGTAAAATGACCTTTTTTTTTTCTTATGAATAAGAAAAATGTGTAAAATAAAAAATGTGGAGCTAGAAGAGTGAGATGAAAGCGACAATCAGAAATAGAAAACGAAATGATAGCAACGACACATTGGAGAAAGACAACAGCTATAACTAGCATTCAAGACACTGTATCATGTTTTGGCCTAACCCTTTCTTCCGTACACTTACTTAAATTATATTTTATATATCCAATTCAATTTACCACTATTTATTTTTAAATGATTATAATATTTATATGTGTATAAATACTTATGTCCCATGTCAGACTCAAAATAGGAACTAGATTAGATTATAAGAATTAAGTTGTAGGAAGGAATAGTAAAATCGCAGTATTTTACTGAATATGTTAAAGGAACTAGTTTTCCTATACATAAACTAACGATGTATCATTTAATGAGAAAGTACGAAATACATATCTACTCAAATTTTGTTAAGAGAAAAGATAAAAAGGGAAAATCATATTTTGATTTTCTCAATTTCACTCACATTTTGTATTATTTGATGTGACATAATGTAAAATATTGATTAATATATTATTATTTTTCTTTTTTAAAGAATCAATGTCCAATATAAAATCACGTCAAGAATACAAAATGAAAATAAAATTACAGGAGTCAATATATCATTGTCTTAAAAAAAAATTGTATAAAAAATGACTAAGGACGTGTTCCCTTATAGAAATGTTCTCTAACAAAAAAGAAATGGATTAACAAAAATTTTGTGTTCACTTGCAATGATTTGAACAAATGCAATGAGATCAAATTACAACATGAAAAGAAGATTTGAAGGTAGAACTCTCTCTCTCTCTCTATGCTAGAATTTGATAACCAGGAATGAGGAAAATTCTATCATCCTCATTCATTTAATGATGAACAATACATCAGTTTATATATAAAGTGTTATAGATGAGTGACTCACTTTATATGACTAACAGAAAGAATAAAATGTAACTGACTGAATACCACGTATACAAAACAAAATGGAGAGAGAAACAGAAAAGACAAAACAGAGAGGTATTCTACTGATATTCTCTAATAGTCCCCTCAAAATCAAGGTGATTGAAGAATTTCAATGACATTGAGTTTGTCACAGAGAAGGCAGAAACGACTTCTAGAGAGAGGTTTTATGAGAAGATCAACAATTTGATCAGTGGCAGGAATGTGAGTCACGTATAATGACTGATTAAGAACTTTCTCACAAACAAAGAAAATGTCAAGCTCCATATGTTTAGTGCGAGAGTGTAGTACATGATTGTGAGCAAGTGCTACTGTGCTTTGATTGTCGCAATGAATCACAAGAGGAGTACATCTAATGTGAAGTTCTTTTAAAAAAGACTGCAGCCAGAGAAGTTCATATGCAGTAATAGCAAGGCTTCGATACTCTGCCTCGGTGCTGGAACGTGCAACCAATGTCTGCTTTCTAGACCACCAGGAGATTAAGTTAGGTCCAAAGAAAATACAAGCACCAAAGGTGGACCAACGATCATCTATATCTGATGCCCAATCTACATCACAATAAGCATTTAAAGTGTAACACCCATTAGTGAGAATAATAGGATGTAGGTGTAATCCATAAGCTAGAGTTCCTTTTAAGTAGTGAAGGATGTGTTACAATTTTCAAATGTTCCAATAAAGGTTGGGCCATAAATTGACATACTTTGTTGACATTATAGTTGAGTTCAGATCGTGTAATAGTAACATATTGTAATGCTCCAACAATAGAACGATAAAGAAGAGGATCATCCATATCTTCGGACCCAAGTTTAGATAATTTCAATCCTCCTTGAAGAGGAGTGGATATGCCTTTTGCATCAGTCATGCCAGCTTTAGCAAGAAGAACACAGTTGTATTTGGATTTAGATAACAACAAAGAACCATTAGACTACCTTTTTTCCTCAATGCCAAGGAAGTAGTCAACATCACCCAATTGTTTGAGAGCAAAAACAGAATGCAGTTTGGAAATGACAACTTGTAGGAGTGAAGGAGAAGAACCTGTCAAAATAATATCATCAACATATATCAATACATAAAGACAATCAGTATTGGTATTAAGAACCAACAGATTTGTTGTGAACAAACCCAAAGCTCATGAGAGTGGAAGTGAGTCTCTCGTACCAAGCTCGGGGAGCTTGTTTCAAACCATAAATTGATTTTTGGAGTTTGCACACGAGACTGGAATTAGAGGGAAGAAAGTCAGGTGGAGGATCCATGTAAACCTCTTCTTGTTCAAGAAAGCATTATTAACATCAATTTTTTGAAGAGACCGCTGATTAGTGAAAGCAAGGGTGAGAATGATGTGAACCGTGACATGTTTTACAACTGGAGAGAAAGTTTTTGTGTAATCACAACCATACTTTTGATGAAAACCCTTTGCTACCAGGTGTGCTTTATACTTATTGATAGTCTCATCAACAATTTCTTTAACACGAAGTATCCATTTGCATTCAATCGAATTTCGGTCAGGAGGAAGAGAGGTGAAAGTCCATGTGTTATTAGCCATTAATGCATCATATTCCTCTTGCATAGTTGTCTGCCAAATAGGAGAAGACAAGGCATGCTTGAAAGAAGCTGGTTTAATAATAGCTAGAAGTAGAGTGGGATACTGTTTGGGCTAAACAATCCCTGATTTGGAGTGAGTTTGCATAGGATGAGTTGACTTGTGGAGGCAAAGGAGATGATCTAGTAGTGTTAGTAGAAGGAGAAATTAAGGGTGAGACAAGACTTACATTAGAAGATTCAGGAGAAGCATGCTGAATGGGAGAGGGAGGACCAACATTGGGAAGAATTTCGAGAGGAATGGTGCGTGAGTGAGAAGCCAAAGGTGAAGGAGATAGTGTTTGAGAAAGAAAAGGGAAGGTACTTTCATCAAAGATAACATCCTTTGAAATAAAAAGTTTTCCATGGACATCAAGACATTTATATCCCTTGTGACAAGATCAATAACCTAGAAAAGTGCAAGGAGTGGACCAAAACTGTAGTTTGTGAGTGTGATAGGCTCGGGTGTGTGGATAACAAGCACAACCAAAAGTTTTAAGAAAATTGTAATCATAGTGTTTTTTGAAAATGGTGGAATAAAGCACTATATGAGGAGGGGCGGAAGTTGGGAGTCTATTAATGAGATAGACTGTGAGTGGTGTGAAAAGCATGATCCCAAAATTTCAATGGGAGGGAAGCTTGTGAGAGGAAAGTGAGTCCCATATCAACAATGTGACGATGTTTGTGTTCAACAAGGCCATTTTGATGATGTGTATGGGGGCAAATGATGTGGTGATGAATACCTAAGGAGTTGAGAAAGGGAGTGAAGGGACGAAATTCACCTCCCCAATCAATTTTCACTTCTTTGATTTTTTGGTTTAATTGCAATTTGACCATGGATTGAAACTGTTTGAAAATATGTAAGGTGTCATATTTACTTTTGAGAAAATAAATCCAGGTATAGCGACTATGAGCATCAACAAAAGATACATGGTAACTATAACCCAAGGATGAAGTGACATGAGAGGGCCCCCAAAGACCACAGAAAATTAGTTGTAAAGGATGAGTATAAAGAGTATAAGAAGGAGAAGTAGGAAATTGGTGAGACTTTCCCATACAGCATGCTACACAAAAATCCATTGATGTTTTATTGATGGAGGACACATTACAAGCTTTAAGAACATGATTTAAGACAGTAAGAGATGGATGGCCAAGCCTATTGTGCCATTTGGAATATAAACTAAGTTTATGATTGGTGATAGTTGAGGACGCTGAACTTGAAGAAGTAGGACTAAAAGACTTAGGACATGAAGACAGAGAACTGGAAGACGTAGTGGACGGGGCAACATAGGAGAGACATGTTGGTGACACATGCACAATGGAGGGGAGCAAAGGTAGTGGAAATTGATATAATCCATCTGAACCAAGAGAACCTTTTAATAAAATGGAATGATCAACTTGAGATTTAACAAAACAAACAAAAGGATGAAACTCAAAATAAACACAACTATCATGAGCAAACCTACTAACCCTAACAAGATTTTTGTTGAGAGAGAAAACATGTAATAAGTTTGTATTGGATTGAAAGGAAGCAGAAACAGACATATGATACCATGTTAGAATTTGATAACCAGGAATGAGGAAAATTCTATCATTCTCATTCATTTAATGATGAACAATACATCAGTTTATATATAAAGTGTCCTAGATGAGTGACTCACTCTATATGAGTAACAGAAAGAATAAAATATAACAAATTGAATACCACGTATACAAACCAGAATGGAGAGAGAAACAAAAAAGACAAAACAGAGATATATTCAATTGATATTCTCTAACACACACACACACACACTCTATCTCTCTCTCTCTCTATATATATATATATATAATATGAAATAATAATTATATTAATAATAATAATAATATATTAATTTTAACTATAAGGGTAAAATTGTGATGATACATTTCAATATATTAAAATTTTGTTTTTTATTTATCATATTATTCAAATCACTCACAAATTTTCACAAATTTTACATTTAATTCACTCACACTCACTCCCAAATCCTTTAAGAAAATAACACACACTTCATCATATATATATATATATATATATATATATATATATATATATAATATTAAATAATAATTATTTTACTTAAAATAATATTATTAATAATTATATTCATAATATTAATAATAATATATTAATTTTAACAAATTGAATACCACGTATACAAACCTGAATGGAGAGAGAAACAAAAAAGACAAAACAGAGAGATATTCAATTGATATTCTCTAACACACACACACACTCTATCTCTTTCTCTCTCTCTCTCTCTCTCTCTCTCTCTCTATATATATATATATATATATATATATATATATATTCATAATAATATTAAATAATAATTATTTTCATAATATTAATAATAATATATTAATTTTAACTATAAGGATAAAATTGTAATGTTGTATTTCAATCTATAAAAATTTTGTTTTTTATTTATCATATTATTCAAATCACTCACAAACATTCACAAATTTTAGCTTTAAATTCATTTACACTCACCCCCAAATCCCTTAAAAAAATAGCACACACTTCACCCTTTATATATATATATATATATATATATATATATATATATATATATATATAAAATAATAATTATTTTATTAATAATAATTATATTTATAATAATAATAATATATTAATTTTAACTATAAAGGTAAATTTTAAATGTTACATTTCAATCTATTAAAATTTTTCTTTTATTTATCATATTATTCAAATCACTCACCTACTTTCACAAAATTTACCTTTAAACTCACTCTCTTAAGAAAATAATACACATTTCACCCTCTGATTCAATTAAATTCATCATCTTATTTTCCTTCAAATCAATCTTTATAAGTTAAAACACCTTAAATGTATGTCTCAATATCTAGAAGAGACTAAAATTATTTTAAGGATTACGTGTAAACTTTAAATATGTTTTAATTTTACTTTATATATTTATTTTAATGTTTTATGTACACATATATGTTTTCTCTTTTTGATACTTGTATTATTATAGACCTGTCAGTCCATTCAACCAAGCCCACATGGCTCGACTTTGGCTTAGACGGGTCAAAATCAAAAAAGTTCATAGAGCTAAATGGCCCACATGAGAAAAAGTTACTGGGTTGATCTATGTAAGTGGGTCTACGATCAATATAGGAATGGATTGACTCTCCACCTAAGCCGACTCAGATTGATTATCAGTCCAAACAACTTGGCTCGACCTTAGACTTATGTCGATTTGACTTGAACTCCGAACAAGGTTGAATTTTCTTCCTTTGACTCGAACCAACTTTTCTTGGCATTTGACCATGACAAATCTTTGGCTAGGACCGACTCGTCTTGACCTTTGGCCTACGGTGACACAACTCAACTATGGGCCTGAGCTGACCCAACTACAATATAGGCATAGGCCGACTCAGCTAGACTATAGGTCAGGCCGACTAGACTTGACTTTTAGCCCATGTCAACTTGATTCAACCTTTAGCCTAAGTCAACTTGGTTTGAACTTTGGCCTGAGTGAACTCGACATATCCTTCGACCAAGCCGACTTGGCTTGACTTTCACCTTGGATCGACCTTCAGCTCGAGCGACTCATCTCAACCTTCACCTAAAGTTGACTCGTCTAGACCTTCGAGCCAAACCAAGTGAACTCAATTAAGGCTCAAACTAAGATCGACTCACATTCACCTAATGTTGGCTATGCTCGACTGTGGGTCTAGGCTAATGAAGATTTACTATGGGTCTCGACTGACTCAACTCCACTTTCGGCCTGACTGACTTGATTTGACCTTTATCTTGGGTTGACTTGGCCCAAACCTGAGCCTAAAGTGACTAACCTTACCATTCAATCAAGTTAACAAGGCTTGTCCTTCGTCTCAATCTAACATGTCTTGACCTTTGTTCTGGATTGACTTTTTTTGACCTTCGTCCAACGTCAACCCATCTTGACCTTCTATTTGAACCATCTTATCTCGACCTTTCGACTTAGGTCAACTTGTCTTAACCTTTTTTTTATGCCAGGTTGTCTCAACCTTTAGTCTAGGTTGAACTCATCTTGAGCTTTGATCGGGGTTGAGCTAACCATCTTGATCTTCGACATCGGTTAACCTGTCTCGACCTTCAAACAAGATCAACTTGTCTCAATGCATGGTCTATGAATCAAATTAACACCTCTAATTATGTGTCTATGTGTCTATGTGTGTATGTATTTCTTTTATTATAAATCTTATATTCTTTATTATTTATATTTATATGTAAATACACTACAAGAAAACATGAATTTGACTTCTAAATAATAGAATCAGCTAAATTATGACGCTCCTAGCGTCAACTTAGCCAACTCAAATACAACACCCACAATTAATATTTTTTAATTTAAAAAGTGAAAAAATATTTTTAAGTTTTTCAATAAATAATTACTTATACTATAAAACGCAAAATATTTTTTAATTTTGTTATTAAATAAATATTTGTGGTAGTAGATGTTAACCTTATCTATTTTTAATATTTATTTTAGTTAGTGTAAACTAAATAGACCCTAATTACAAAATAAAATAAAATAAATATGAAAAATAAATAAGGTCAGTGGCCTACCTTATTTATTTTTAATATTTATATTTATTTAAGTTACAATTGGCTAAGGAGATGTTAATCGTGAAAAAATGGAAAAATAAAGTTAGCGTCGACATAGTGAATACAAACTTATTTATTTTTAATATTTATATGTATTTAAGTTAGCATCGACTAAGCATACCATATCTTGTGAAAGAAAAATTAAAAATAAATAAAATTAGTGTTTTCTAAGGTGAGACTAAGTTATATATTCTAAATTTGTGTGTGTTTCTCACATGGAATATGAATCGTAAATTATTTGAATATAAAGGCCCAAATTTAAAGATAACAAATCTCTCCACTCATAATTTTTCTCTCTCATTTTCTATAAATATATCATCACAATCATCATCTTCATTCACTTTCATAAATATCTTCACATTGATATCTTTTATCCACATTCATCTCGTTCACTTACACATTTCCTTCACCTACATTGATCTCCTTCACCCACGTACATATCATTCACACACATTCATTTTTCTTCAATCATACTATATGTTGTTTTGTTATTACTAATTTTATTAAATTTTGATGAATTACAAGTCTTCTAAAATATTATTTTATTTTATTTTTACTAATTTAAAAATTTAACCAATGAATCATATTTTTTCTAAAATAAAATATAACCACTTTTATTACTTATTTAACACTTTATACACACACACACACACACACACACATATATATATATATATATATATATATATATATATATATATATATAAAACATATTTTACAAGTAATATATAATTTTATTAAATATTTCAAAAATAAGGTTAATCAAGTGACATATGTTATATGGTGCATAATGGTGAATATGATAGTGATGATATTTGTAATGCTTTGTTTGCTTCTACATATTTACTATAGACGCGGATGGGTGAGTGAGTGACACTCGTGCTTCTTTTTGCAGATTATGTTGATATATCAGATGGATTTGAGACCCAAATTTCACCCTCTTAGTGGAACAGATTTGAACTTAAATATCTCGTCTTTACCAAATTAATCTTTACTTTTTCTTGATATTTCTCGCTTTACTATGGTAGTGCCAAAGATTGCAACATCTAGAGGGTGTGGATGTTCAAAGAGTACTCTGGTGTGTTGTGAAGCTGATAATCAATGTAGTAAGTAGCCATTAGAAAGGATCAATCCCATATTAGTTGGAATCGATCGGTGTGTGAAAAAGTGGAGAGGGACTCACTCTCATTTTCATGTAGATTTGATCCCCATTGCTTCGAAACATTTATTAAAATATATTATCAAAAAGAATTGTTATTTTATTATTTTTTATTTTTTATTTTTTCAATTTTAATAGTAAAAAAATAACAAAATACGTGTAACTTATACAAATACCAATTTATATTACTTATTATATAAAAGGCAATATGGTAATCTATTTATTACTTCTATTGAAACATTATTTTTAATTTATCTCGTTATTCAAATCACTCACAAACTCTTACAAACTTTACTTCCAAAACCACTCGTTATCACCTCTAAATTTCTTAAGAAAAATAGTACACAATTCACTTTCAAATCCATTCAAAGCCATGCACTCCTCCTCTCTCAAAACCTATCTATTTAAGTGAATATAGCCTAAGAGATATTGTAGCTTAACCATTGATGAGTGTCAGAAATGATCCCTATCGTGTAAAGATTATTATATTATTATGAAGGTATATGTTCCATTGCACGTATGAATATCTAGTGTGTGTTATATTAGAGACAAATAGTGAATTTAGTACAACAAGGATCGACATATTTTTAGTATGATAAGAAAAAAAATTACAATCATAATACAAAAATTTTAATTATGTTAATTTGATTTAAATTCCATTAATAATTAAGGTAATTGAATACGTATTTGATCTTTAATAATTATTATTATCTATATTTATTAGAGAAAAAATTAATTTTAATATACAAACCTTATCCCAAAAAGTTTTAAATTTACAAAGCAAAAATAAAAATGTTCTTTAAACTTAACAGCATATTAGGGTTAATTTTCTCGAGTAAAACAATGCATGGCAATTTTAAAGATCAAATGCGTGTGCAATGACCTTAACCATTACCTGAGTTCAAATAAAATTAAAGTTTTTATACTAAAATCTTAGGACAAAAGACCGCATTATATGACTACTTGAACATACCTCTCCAATGATGTAATTTCTACATGTTTTTATTCAAAAACAAACAAAAAATAAAGAAAAACAAAGACGATGATAATCTAACAAACTGAATTGTCCTAAATCTTTATCTCCAACAACAATTAGTAAATATTACGCATATTAAAGATCTTCCAAGAAGATTACATGAGTTTTGGTAAAATGGAAGGGATAGAGTTAGGAGGAAGAGAAATAAACGGATATTCATAAGAAATATATGATAACAATGGTCTCACCCTTCATTCAACACATTCCTTATATAATGCAATTTCTTCTTGACAAAGTAGTTCAATGTCATTGATTTGCAAAGCTTGCAAGATACAATAAAGCTCATAAGACTTTCAGATAAAAATGTAATCACGAAAAACCAAATTAAAAAACAAATGAAAGAAACATTCACATCTTATTAGAAGAAAACAATAACTTGGACTTAAATATAAAAAAGCGAACATTTAAACCTTATCGAGAAAGAAGAAAAACTGGAATGCTTTTATCATTTCAAACCATGAAAACAAAGATCATTCATATCATATCTAACTTAACAAAATCAGTTAAAAATTAATTACTTAATCAATTTTATATAAAAAAAAAGTATTTTACTTTTTTGTTCTTAAATAGACTAGTGTTAAAAGTGAATTTTAAGTAAAATTCAATCTTAAAAAAACTAGTCTGTAAGGTGAGATTTATCTCTCACTTATATATTATAAAATTACTTTATCTCTGATCGATAGTGAAATTTTCGATTATTAGTAATAAGGTATTGCTAAAAAAAGGTAAAATTGCAAGAGAGAAATTATAATCAAACAAACTTCACTACCATTTTGAACTTCTGAAGAAAGCTTAGCCTCTTAACATCTGTCTTGCTAAAAATAGTAATTGCTTTGTGCAAGTCTTCACATTCACAATAATTAAGATGTGTGTGGACCTCTTGGAAAAGCAGCTTTTATTGACCAAATAAAATTTTCTGCACCGACAAATTATTCCATCAAAAGAGTTTTTTTTTTTTTTTA
>Ga0209589_1002143_pt1 | contig 33785 bp, 12 predicted proteins | sample CowpeawhiteBW_FD_187525 | JGI IMG/M metagenome (GOLD analysis project Ga0209589, IMG submission 187525) | Root nodule microbial communities of legume samples collected from California USA - Cow pea white BW (SPAdes) (version 2) | ecosystem: Host-associated > Plants > Roots > Nodule | place: USA...
AAGCAGAGGCTCATCACGAGCACCACCGTCGGCGAGATCTTGAGGCCGGGAGCGTCGTCGGTGTAGAACCGCAGCATGTTGCTTCCTCCTGTGCCGGAACCGCTTCCGACGGAAGCGGAGCTGCTACCGGCTCCGAGACGGCGACGGCGCATCCCGGCGGTGGCGGCAGCGGAGCCACGGGGAGCCATCACGCCCGGTCGCGTGGTGGCAGCGGACGTTGATGATTGAGATTGCGATACGCCTCTTGCCATGCGGAAGAGATGCGAGAATCACGAGGGAAGAGTGATGTCGGAGAAAAAACAGATTTGGGAATGGAAATTTGCGAGAGGACAGTTAGAAGCATAAAATTATTATGTTGCTAAAAAAATAACAAATTATTAGTACTATTTAAATATCACTGACTTCACTTATCCACTTGTTAATTGATGTATTAATAGTAATAAGATGAGATTTCTTTAAGGACCAGAACCTATATAAGTTCACAATGAATTTTAATTTTGCATATTCAAGTTATAAATAGTTGTAAAAGATATTGAAACTATGATTATTTCTTAAATAGGTACATTATTGTTATTTATTTATAAGATTTTTTTTTATGTGATCAGAAATAGTGGTCTTTTCACAAGATTACTAGTGCAGTTTAGTGAACACCAAACTTCTTCGCTTTCTTCAAGGTTCCTGGAATTGTGAACGGAGCTCAAATGTCAATATTTTTTAATCTATTTCTGGCATTTAAGCTTCTTATATATGCAATTGCAATGCTTTTATTTAAAAATATTAACATCTTCATATCATTTGGGTTCTGTTATTGAATTATTTTAATTGTATAATTGTTAATATGTAGTGGCGGTGGAATTAGTTGTACCATGTGGAATAGTTATGTAATATACATATTCAAATATGAACTAAGAGAAATTATTTTATACAACTAACTTTTAAATATGCAATGATGAAAGACATGGTTTTAATATTTACACTTAAACTTGGTTTAATAAACATATATTTGAATTACATCATAGATAAACATACACATAACTTTTCTCCATATGATGAATAACACATGAATACATGCATAACTTTTCTTCGTAAAAAAATTTATTGTTATTATTATTACAAATTAATTTTAATATAATAGTATACAATTATGAGGTGAAACTTACAATCCAATAATTAAATCTAATAAAGGCAATATTTAGAAAGAAGAATATAAGATTACTTCTTTATTTTCTTTTATAATACATAAAAGAATATTATTTATAAGCTTTCTTAAAGTTAATTATATATTTTCTTTTAAATAGAAGGTTTGGTAATTGTGATAGATAAGTTTAAATATTAAAATATTAATTGATAAATAAATAAAGGTTTAAAGTGAGGTTAGGATAAAAAAACTCGATAAGTTAAATGTGATTAGTCGGGATAAAAAACCCATACGGCAAATAAATTCAAAAAAGTTATCTAGAATGATTAGTCGGGATACTATGAGCTCATTATTTATTCGTCCAGAAATTTATTCTTTGAATATCATTATCATGGAACAAAAACACACAATCCTAGATTCTTGTTCACGCTAACCAAATGGTGTATGTATACAAGGGATTCATCACATCAAACAATAAAAAACATTCTCATTGTACTGCAAACATAACCAATTAAGCATATAATTAATATCAACAGAAACTAAATCAAAAATCCCTCCAGTAAAAAGGATGCTTAAACTTATCGTCCCCCTATCTCGAGGCACCTAATTTTTTCGCCACAGCATAAAAAAAGAATAAAAGGAAAACCAAACCAAGCAGAACCTACAACGTTCAAATGCCATCACCAACTGCATAAAAAATCTGGCTTCCAACGACCTAACGGGGAAACATATAACAGACTCAACTTACAAATCCATTCATTAACTAGATATACCTATTAAAAACCCAAAGCATCAAGTATCCAATAAGTCAAACCAAGCTTGATGGAAATATGGCACAGGACTGGGAGCATTAAGAGCTTCATGACCATCCAGCTCAACTTGACCCATCTTAGAAGCACTTCCGGTGAACTATAGCTGGCCCAGATTCATCGTATTCACCCTTAGAGATCCACATCTGCATACATAAGAGAATAATATAAAAACCCAAAACTTCCATAAACTAATCAATTTTATAGATAATTTGACGTAAAGGGGGAGGGGTCTGCTGGGTATAAACCTGTTGGAAGGTACTTAGTGATGCCAAGATAGAACCACCAATCCAGACACTGTACTTCCTCTCGGGAGGTGCAACCACCTTGATTTTCATGCTACTTGGTGCTAGAGCACTGATTTCCTTGCTCATACGATCAGCAATTCCGGGAAACATAGTAGACCCTCCACTAAGAACAATGTTTCCATACAGATCCTTCCTAATATCCACATCACATTTCATGATGGAGTTGTACGTCGTTTCATGAATTCCCGTTGCTTCCATACCAATTAAAGAAGGTTGGAATAGTACTTCTGGGCAACGGAATCTCTCAGAGCCTATTGTAATTACCTGTCCATCAGGCAATTCATAGCTCTTCTCCACAGCAGAACTACTCTTGGTAGTCTCCATTTCTTGTTCAAAATCAAGGGCCACATATGCCAATTTCTCCTTCACATCACGGACAATTTCCTTTTCAGCAGAGGTGCTGAAGGAGTATCCTCTCTCAGTAAGAATTTTCACCAAGTACTCCGTTAAATCACGACCAGCAAGATCCAACCGAAGAATTGCGTGAGGAAGAGCATAACCTTCATATATAGGCACCGTGTGACTCACACCATCACCAGAATCAAGCACAATACCTGATTAAAACAATCATAGCAACACAATCGGATAAGGAAATAATGCTGGTCACAAGTAACTAATATAGAAATGCATGAATATCCCTCCCCTGTACATGTAGAATAGTGCTGCTGTATATAATTTAACTAGGCTAAAACTAAGAACAAAATCAATTCACGAAGAACATCAAGCGGATTTCCCAAGTTTCCAACTTTTGTGTCACATATAACTTTGGATAGTGTATCCTATTCTCAAATCAGAACTTACCGACTTACAGCAATTATGATAAGTTGATTGCATCCAATTGAAGTCTCATGATAACGGTACAGTGAATAGTAAATAGTAAATAAAAGATAAATCACAGAAACAAACCTGTAGTACGTCCACTGGCATACAGAGACAAGACAGCCTGAATTGCCACATACATGGCAGGCACATTAAAAGTCTCAAACATAATTTGGGTCATCTTCTCTCGGTTGGCCTTGGGATTGAGTGGTGCCTCAGTAAGAAGTACGGGATGTTCTTCAGGGGCAACACGAAGCTCATTGTAAAATGTGTGATGCCAAATCTTCTCCATATCATCCCAGTTGCTGACTATGCCATGCTCTATAGGATACTTCAAGGTGAGTATACCCCTTTTTGATTGGGCTTCATCACCCACGTAGGCATCCTTCTGACCCATCCCAACCATTACACCAGTGTGGCGCGGTCGACCAATAATACTGGGGAACACAGCTCTGGGAGCATCATCACCTGCAAAACCAGCCTGCAAAACATTGGAGAAAACCTAATTAGTATTATAGCAAGAAAAACTAAGCAAGCCATCTTTAAAATAGCAGAAGAAGCACTTATTAATAGGCAATACAAAACATAGTCTGACCTTGACCATTCCAGTTCCATTATCAACAACAAGAGGTTGAATGTCCTCCCCATCAGCCATCTTTTAAAACCTGTAGCAGAGATCGGGAAAGATGTGGTTTATGGGGGGAAATAATAAAACCAAACAAAAGAATATGCAACAAATAAAAGTTTGAACTACTAGAGAGGTCTTTTCGTTGTCGATCAATTGTGTAAAAATACATCAATCACTAGTCACAATGGTTTCATTTTTTGTTCAAACCAGAAAAGAAACATGTAAATCCCATCATTTTCAAGCAAATGCAGAGAAAATCATCAACAGACACGAACGATCAGAAGCAAGCATGGCCAGCAGCGATCTTAGTTATAGGTGACGGGTGCCATTATGTATAGTTTCATTTATTACTAATAAGGTTTTTTAAGAACTTCAAATATTCTTTAAATTATTTATTCCTTGAGTATTAGTAAATGTAAATCATTGAAAGATATAAAAATAATAACTAACTTATAAGGTTTTAATCATTGAAAAAAAGAAGATAATATTTAGTTATTTTCGATTTATTTTATTAATTTACATCTTTTTAACTCTAGTTTCCATATGCATGGACAGGGCAGGTTTAACAAGGCATCAGCTGCACTGTAGCATTCTATGTATACATGTTTCCAGGAAGAAAATCCACAGAGATGCTAATTTCAGGATGGATTGAACTAAAGGGAGTATCGGATGAAGGGAAGAGCACCCTATGGTGAGAAGGTTCCAAATGCAGCAACTTGAAACCACAATCTCTATTCCAAGGTAAATACCCAAAGTTCAGCATGGGTACTGGAAGGATCCCGATAGCGACAGAGGAACCAGCCAGGTAATCCCGAGATGGTTTTTAATACAATTCCTCAAGAAGCTCTCTGACCAACAGATGAAAAATGCACCATCACAATTATCTTAACCAAGCCCGGTTAGGCAAATTTAAAAACAAGGAATGAGGATCATTAGCAGAAAGACATTTATTTTTGAACAATATGCATAAGTTCAATGTTCAATGTCTTAAAAACTTCTGGACTTTTAACAAAAATAACTGAATTGATTTCCCACTTTGCATTAGAACATTTCTCCAAATAAAATCTATAGTTCCACCAAAATGGACAGTAAATTTTTTCTGAACAGGGTTGTTCGGAAGGAGATCTGAAACAAGTCACTTGTGAGTAGGAAGGCAAGAAAAAGACAGACTATCCCTGCGATTCAATAATCTCATCAATAGTGCCTTCGTAGGAGGACATTCCCTAAAGGTATGAATAATGTTCTGACTGCTAGCTTTGCAAACAGGACATAGGTCCGAATTTCTTATTCCTCTTCCCGTCAGGAGTTAAATGGTAGGGACTATATCATTACATATTTACCAGAGAAGGCAACAAACTCTTACTGGGCCGCAAGGACAAATAGGTGAACATCGGATAACAGTGGTTCTGAACAAGATCACACTCTTACACGCATTTTCCATTTTGAAAAACCTTTTTTCCCATTTTCCATTACGTATTTATTCTTATGATTAATTCAGTGACACTTTCTAAACATTACCCGTTTACTTACTTAATTGTCTTTTTCTAATGTAAAACTCTATTTTTTATTTTCAACCCATTTTTTTCACAACTTTTATATATTCAGTATGGTGTAAGAGGGATTAAAACTACCTCTCCATTATGTTTTTTCTTCCCTTTTCCTTCAATAATATTTTGTATTTGTATTATTGTTAAGTCAATAAATATAGCACACGAACATTAAATGAAATTAACAGTTTTGACGACATGACAAGAAATTATTACAGGGACAAATAAGAAACATAAAATGGGACCGGCTGATTCTAATTTTAATCCCTTATGTAAGAAAAGTGATGCAATATGATATGACTCAAATTAGAGGATTCCTTTAGTGAGCTTTTTGTACACATTTTTAAAGTACAAGTTTTTCTTTAATTTTAGAAAAAAATGTTATTTCCTTAAATTCTTTGAAAAATATTTTTTTGGTGTATTCTCATACACTTTTTTAATAAAGACAGGATGTTTCTTACAATGTTTCACAAAAAAAAAAATAAGGATAACTTTTCCAACTTTTTTTATTGAATATTACACAAGGGAACAAAATCATAATATAAGAAAACCTTAATAGCCTCATTATTAAAATAAAAACATATAATTAAAAAAAAATTAAACAATGTCATTAAATGCTCACAATCAATTCTAAGTGATAACGTTATCAAAATATATTGAATTCCTGTACTATAATTTTAATTATTTCGACCCTCCAAATTTTGATTTTTGAACCCAAGTTTGTCACTGACACCCTGAACTCCACTAGACGCGTACAATAAAAACAGGACACTGATATATAATAACAAGCTAAGCAGCAATTGCATCTTCCAATTTGATCACCCATTTATCGCATATAAACAAACCGATGCATCAGAAAGCATATATCAGCAAAATTAAGCAAAAACTGAAACCTACACACACAAGAAGATGCAGCAGGGAAATAGATCCAGATCAGCAACAGAAAACGAAACCGTAAAAATTTTTGATCCAGGAAACACAACAGAAGTTTGCCGATCCAGTAACGAAAAGAGCGTGTAAATTCGAAAGAAAAAAAAAATCCAAAAAATGACTTGAATGCACAAATCGCGTAAATTGTGATCAGAACACACCTTTCCCGAACGAAGTGTGGCTTCCCGGCTAAATGGTTCGGTGGTGGCACCAGCAAAAGCAGTAGCAACAGCAGCAAGGGGCAGAGTTTCGCGAAAGAACGTCAGAGAGAGAAGAACCTTTATATTCAATGAAGATAGCTAAATGACTGCGAAATGAAACTTAAATGAAATGAACTTTCGACTTCAGACAATGCCGTTTCAGGTGCGTTTGGTTTCGGGATAAACCTGTCCCGAATAAAAGTATGCCCCACTATTGTCCTGTAGAAAATGTAAGAAAAAAAAAAGTGGACTATTTTTCTCTTTGGATCATCAAACACACAATTAACATCTACAAAAATCACTTTTCAAAATTAAATAATTTGCAATTGCTGTGGTTGAATACCTAGTAGATTATGGTAAATTACTTTATTTAGAATATGTGCTATGCATGGACCGATTTAAATTATACATTCGTATTTTAATATATATTTAAAATTAAGTTCATGTTGTTTATTGATTTTTAAATATTTTTTCTTATATTATATTTAATTACATTAAATTATAAATATTTATTATCTGTATTTTAATTAAATCTAACATTACATTTTATGCAATAAAATAGTAAAAAATAATAATTAAATTAATTAAGATAGTTGTCAAATTTATTATTTTCATGAGATGTATTTGTATAATTTATAATATTAATATTAATTTAATAAAAGAGAATGCTAACCAGTGTCATTAGTTAAAGAACAATTAATATACGTTAATTTTTTCACTTTTACGTTGAAAACTAAAATAATTAATTATATTAATTAAAATAACATAAATGCTTATAATTTATTTTATAAAGAAAAAATATCCTTTAAAATTTATAAACAGTAAAAGTAAATATTTTAGAAACTCAATTAAATTTCAAATACATACTTAAAATTTTATTTTTGTAAATTTTTTAGATGTTTAATATTTTTTTTTATTTCTTTTGTTAATTTAAATTTTTTTTATTCTTAATTATATTTTAATTTTTAATAACATTAAAATTTAGTTATTTAATTAATTTTTAACTTTTAAACATTAAATAAAATATTACAACAACAGTACAATATTTACGGGTATTATTGTTAATCTTGTTAACCAGTACTCTTAGGGTACTGGTTAAGATAATTAATATACATTGAATCCTACAAGAAATACATAAGTAAGTATAATATTAAATTAAATTTAATCTAATCATCATTAATACAATTTTATTTTATTTAAAAAGACAAAAATGCTAATAATTATTGTACTGTGTGTTTTATATTTTATTTAATGTTCATCAATAAAAATTAAAAAATAATTAAATAATAAAATAACTATATTTTAATATTGTTAAAAATTAAATATAATTAAACATAAGAAAGTTTAAATTAATAGAAAAATTAGCAAAAAAAATAGTGTTAAACATCTAAAATTATAAAAAAAAAATATTAAACAATTAAAGTATCAATTTGAGTAAAATTTTAAAAATTTCAAAGTCATATTTTGTATCAGAAAATTGTTGTTTAAAAATTAAAAGGGTATTTTTGTTTTTAAAAAATCTATTATATGCATTAATACTATTTTAGTTAATGTATTTAACTATTTCAGTTTTCAATGTAAAGATAAAGATACCAAATACACATGAATTATTTCTTAACCCGTGTCCTTAGAACACTGTTTAGCATTCTTCATAAAATAAAACTGCATTAATTATGATTAGGTCATATTTTATTTAATATTATACTTAATTAATTATAAATGTTTGTAAATTTTAATGTTTATTAATTAAGGACTCTCGTTAACAAGAACATTTAATATGTGGTAACATTTATTTTGCAATATACCTTGTTCACCCTTATTTGTAAATTTTTATTTACAAATATTATTTTATTAATTAATATATTTAATTATTGATTCTTAGTAGTAATAACTTCTAATTCTCTCCTTGAGTGTCAAATAATCTACTATTTAAGAACAGAATTCACTTTAACACTACCAATAAATTTAATCTGAGACAAAAAAGTATATAAACGCTTAAAATGAATTACATATTCAAGATTTATACTATGATTTTTCAATTATATAAAATATTAAATATAAAAATCAAATCATTAACAATATATATATATATATATATATATATATATATATATATATATATATAATTAAAACTAATACACAAGAATTAGATGCTTTCATTTTATCTGAATTAAAAATAAACCAATAATACATGAAAATAACGAAGCAAACTAAAAGATTATGAAAAATGAGAAAAAAAAATATCTTTCCAAAATTTTCTCAATTATTTCAATAAAATTATTTTACATTTTTTCCACCATTTCTTTTTTCTTAATTTTTTTTTTTTCAAAATGCCTATTTATATCTTTTAATTTCATAAACATGGTAACTAGATTCTGACCATTTCACTGAATAGATTAGTTTCATTCAGTGAATTATTTTTGCTAAACACATTCTAAACCAGAAAATTTGCATAACAAAACCCAATTAGATGGGACCCAAGTCCAACCACACTCATCTAACTCGGAAAAGGGACATTTACTTTCTGCACCTCCTCAAATTTTCAAAATAACCATTTTACCCTTTATAAAATTGATTTCTAAAAAGGTGCATGAAGAAATAGCCCTGAAAAGGCCCGTATAAGATTTCAACTACAAATATGATGGTATGGTAACGGTAATCAAGCATCAATCCTTAACTTGTAAATACATTTATTTTATGTAATTAACTTTGAAATATGCAATGATGAAAGATATTTTTTTAATATTTATACTATATTTTAAACTTACTTTGATATTGTACTGTATGTCCATCGGTCAATCGGCCAAAGCCAATCCTCAGGCCCATCGGACAAGGTTGGAAAAACTCGTATATAAAACACCATCGGTCTAACGGCCTAGTAAACAAATTGCATAAGACCATCGGTCAATCGGTTCTACAAACAACATATAGCAACGTTAAGAGACCATCGGTCGAACGGCCTGCTGAACAAGTCGTAAGACCATCGGTCGAACGGCCTGCTGAACAAGTCGTAAGACCATCGGTCAAACGGTTACACAAATAAGTCACAGAAGCAATCGGTTGATCGGTTTCGCAAGCCACCCACATTCAGGCCTATCGGTCAATCGGTAACGCACAAACGAGTGACATTCTGATCTCCAATGTGACATCGGTTGATCGGCCCCACACGAACAGCACCTTAACTTAATAAAGGACAATCAGTCGATCAACCATCGGGTCGATCGGTCGCTCAATCTCTAGATTCGCATAGTCCTTTACATACGTTCATCAGTCGATCAGCCATACACGAATCGTTCACTTGTTAAAAACAGGGTATAACTAATCCAGTCAAGCGGCCATCGGTCGCACGGTCAAACAACCAGTCAGTCGGGTTAATTAACGTTAAGCGAGTCAGTAATCTTGATTAAAGGATCATTGGGCCGTAATTAAGGAACCCTAATCACAGGCCCACACCGAAAACTATAAATAGGGCCCAAAGGTAGGTTGGTGGGTATCTTTAATTCGCATTTATTACAGCAGTTACATTGATACACCGATCGGTTCATTACTGACTTAAGCATCGAAGCCCTTTAGACAGGTACCCCGATCGTCATCCCAGCCGATCGAGCAAAGGAGTAGATTTTCTTGGAGAAGAAGTTATCGCTGCAGTAAGAAGTGGAGTAAGCTTGAAGAGGTTCTTTAGTAGGCTATTGATCCCTACACCCGAAACAGATATAATATATATATATATATATATATATATATATATATATATATATATATATATATATATATATATATATATATATATATATATATATATGTTTTATAAAGATAAAAAAATAATAGTACATGTCTACTTGTCTAATTTTTTCGCATACGAAAAATGAATAATATATGTATACATTAAAAAACGAACTATTATTACTATTAGAAATTAATTTTAGCATTATATCATGGAATTATAAGGTGAAACTTACAGCACAATAATTAAATCTAATGGATTCAGTATCCAAATGGAAGAATAAAAGATTACTTATTCGTTCTCTTGTAATACATTTTAAAAAATATTTTTCATTATCTTGCTTAAACTATTAAATATTTTCTATTAAATAAGAGTTTTAGTGGATGTGATAGATAAGTTTAAATACTAAAAAATTACCTAATAAACAAAAAACAAAATTCATCAAAAGTTATTTTTTTCAGTTTTTAGATACTAATTTCCCTTTATTTTTACTTTAAGTATTATTTATACTTTTTAAACTTCATAGCACAAATCAATATGTAAATTAATTTCTAAAATACCTCAAAAAAAAGAAATAAGATAAAAACAATAAAGGATCCATTGTTGCTTGCTTTTATTTTATTTACTTTAATTTATGTGTATTTTATTACGTTTTCTAAGTGATAAAATTGACTGCATTAAGAGGAAAAATAATAATAAGATATTTGAAATAGTTTATTTTTTACCTAATCCATATTACCGGTGTGATCATTTTCCAATACATAAAACAAATAATAAAGATCAACAAATTAAAAATATTTTGATTAATTTTATTTTTCTTCTCATTGATGATTCAATTTCTAATCCATAAAATAAGTATTACCAAAAACATACTATTATATTTAATTAAATCTAATGAATTCAATATCTAGAAAGAAGAATATAGGATTACTTCTTTATTTTATTTTATTACACACAAAAATATAATTTATAAGCTTTCTTAAAGTTCATTGAACATTTTCTTTTAAATAGAAGGTTTGGTGATTGTGATAGATAAGTTTAAATATTAAAATATTAATTGATAAATAAATAAAGGTTTAAAGTGAGGTTAGGATAAAAAACACTCGATAAGTTAAATGAGATTAGTTAACCCATATGGCAAACAAATTCAAATAAGTTATCTAGAATGATATCTGGATGTTATGAGCTCATATTTTATTCGTCCGGGACTTTATTCTCGAATATTATCGGCATGGAACAAAAACACACAATCCTCGATTCTTGTTCACACTAACCAATTCCTGTATATAAAGGGATTCATCACCTCAAACAATAAAAACATTCTCATTGTACTTCAAACATAACCAATTAAGCATATAATTAATATCAACAGAAACTAAATCAAAAACCCCTCTAGTAAAAAGGATGCTTAAACTTATCGTCCTCCTATCTCGAGGCACCTAATTTTTTTGCCACAGCATAAAAAAAGAATAAAAGGAAAATCAAACCAAGCAGAACCTACAACGTTCAAATGCCATCGCCAACTGCATAAAAAGTCTGGCTTCCAACGACCTAACGGGGGAAACATATAACATACTCAACTTACAAATCCGTTCATTAACTAGATATACCTATTAAAAACCCAAAGCATCAAATATCCAACAAGTCAACCAAGCTTGAGGGAAATATGGCACAGGACTGGGAGCATTAAGAGCTTCATAACCATCCAGCTCAACTTGACCCATCTTAGAAGCACTTCCGGTGAACTATAGCTGGCCCAGATTCATCATATTCACCCTTAGAGATCCACATCTGCATACATAAGAAAATAAAATAAACACCCAATACTTCCATAAACTAATCCATTTTATAGGTAATTTGACGTAAAGGGGGAGGGGTCTGCTGGGTACAAACCTGTTGGAAGGTACTTAGTGATGCCAAGATAGAACCACCAATCCAGACACTGTACTTCCTCTCGGGAGGTGCAACCACCTTGATTTTCATGCTGCTAGGTGCTAGAGCACTGATTTCCTTGCTCATACGATCAGCAATTCCGGGAAACATAGTAGACCCTCCACTAAGAACAATGTTTCCATACAGATCCTTCCTAATATCAACATCACATTTCATGATTGAGTTGTATGTCGTTTCATGAATTCCAGTAGCTTCCATACCAATTAGAGAAGGCTGGAACAATACTTCAGGGCAACGGAATCTCTCAGAACCGATTGTAATGACCTGTCCATCAGGCAATTCATAGCTCTTCTCTACTGCAGAACTACTCTTAGTAGTCTCCATTTCTTGTTCAAAATCAAGGGCCACATATGCCAATTTCTCCTTAACATCACGGACAATTTCCTTTTCGGCAGAGGTGCTGAAGGAGTATCCTCTCTCAGTAAGAATTTTCACCAAGTACTCCGTTAAGTCCCGGCCAGCAAGATCCAACCGAAGAATTGCATGAGGAAGAGCGTATCCTTCATATATGGGCACCGTGTGGCTTACACCATCACCAGAATCAAGCACAATACCTGTTTAATACCAACAAAACAACACAAACCAATAAAGAAATAATGTTGATCAAAAGTAATTAATGTTGAAATGCATGTACATCCCACTCTGTACATTTGGAATATTGACCGTTGTATACCATTGATCTTAAGCTTAAAGTATAAACACATAAATTCAAGAACACCGGCTTCCCAAACTTTCCAACTTATATGTGACACATAAAACCTTTAAAACTGCCTTGTATTCACAAAATCAGAACTTAGCCAACTTACAGCATTTACTCACATGATTAGTTGAATGAATCCAATTGAAGTCACATGATCACAACATAGTAAATAGTAAATCCAAGACCAATTGCAGAAACAAACCTGTAGTACGTCCACTGGCGTACAGAGACAAGACAGCCTGAATTGCCACATACATTGCAGGCACATTGAAAGTCTCAAACATAATTTGGGTCATCTTCTCTCTGTTGGCCTTGGGATTGAGTGGTGCCTCGGTAAGAAGTACAGGGTGTTCTTCAGGGGCAACACGAAGCTCATTGTAAAACGTGTGATGCCAAATCTTCTCCATATCATCCCAGTTGCTGACTATGCCATGCTCTATGGGATACTTCAAGGTGAGTATACCTCGTTTTGATTGGGCTTCATCACCCACATAAGCATCCTTCTGACCCATTCCAACCATTACACCAGTATGGCGCGGTCGCCCAATAATACTGGGGAACACAGCTCTAGGAGCATCATCACCCGCAAAGCCAGCCTGCAAACATTGCAGAAAAAAATATATTAATATTATAGCAACGAATACTCTGCAAGCACAAATGTAATCTGTCCTTAACACAAGAAGCACTCGTCAATTGGCAAAACAAAACATATCCTAACCTTGACCATTCCCGTTCCATTATCAACAACAAGAGGTTGAATGTCCTCGGCATCAGCCATCTTTTAAAACCTGTATCAAGAATGGGAAAAACTTTGTTTAGGGCAAGAAATAACAAAGCCAAAGAGAAATAATATGTAACAATTAAAAGTTTTAACTAGTAGAGAGATCTTTTCAGTATCACTCAATTATACAAAAATACACCAACAAATACCCAAAATGATTTCATAGCATAAACAGACCCGAAAGATCGGAAGCATGCATAGGAAAACATTTCCACAAGACTCGACTCGTACAGTAAAAACAAGAAACACATAGATATAATTAACAAGTTAAGCAAGAATGTTATCTTTGAATTTGATCGCCTATAATCGCATGAAAACGAACAGAAAATCAAAACCGATGTATCAGAAAACATCTCAACAACAAAATTAAGAAAAAAACGAAACATACACACACAATATGCAGCAACGAAGTAGATCCAGATGAGCAAGAGTAAACGAAGTAAAAAAAAGAACGATCCAGAAAACAAAAAAGAAGTTCGCGGATCCAGTAACAAAAAGCAGCACGGAAACACAAAAATTTCATCCCAAAGAATCACATGAAAACGCAAATCGGAGAAGTGGTAATCGAAACACACCTTGCGTGAGCGAAACGCGTTTTGCAGAGGAAGTGGTTCGGGGATGGAGCAAAGGCAGAAGCAGCTACAACAGTAGGGGAAGTGTTTCGAGGGAAAGCGTTAAAGAAGAAGCTTTATATTCAATGAAGAGAGCTAAATGACGGTGAAATGAAACTCAAATGTAAATTAACATTGGACATGGACTACGCCGTTTCGGGGCGTTTGGTTTGGGATAAACCTATCCCGAAGAAAAATATATGAGACTACTGTGGAATGTTGAGAAAGAAAAGTGGACTCTTTCGGACATCAAACAGCGAACAAAAAAACACGGCCTTTTTTTTTTCTTTTGAAACCGAATCATTGTTCTGGGAATTATTTGGAATTTACTTAAAAATAAAACGAGATCATTTTACATTATTAAATCAATTAAAAAAATTAATGATTCATCAAATCAACCATTTAAAATAAAGATTGAAACTTTTTAGTGATATATGTCTAATTATATTAAATTATCGGTTTATCGCACTAAGAGTACATGCCTAATTCCCTAACACTATTAGTAATATAAACTTTTGTTAAAAAAAGTAATGTGATTGTTGTTTTTTAAATGCATTTACTGTTATGAAGCGAGTTATTATGCTTTATTTTATTGAATTGTAAGATATAAGATATATCTATTTCATTTTATTTTGTTTTGTTTGGTAAAATCATATCGATAAATTAAGGTGGATGTGTGTGTTAATTTATGTGGCTAATTTTTAAATTGAAACTAAATGAAAATTTATGTAAAGACTTGAAAAATTAAATAATGTATAAGAATTAATTTTAATATGATATTCAAACTGAGGCTACGGAACCACTGATTGAAAAAAACAATACCGAACCATTCCTTGTTTAAAAAGGAAAAAGAGGTATACCGAACCGTAATAGCATAGGAATAAGTCTGAGCCGTCCATTTTGTGTGATGTTGATTTGGACGGTGTGTTTGGTCTTGTGCCACATCAGCATGGTGGCTACGATGGGGCTTGTGGACCCTATGAGTGCCGACCAATTCTTGAAAAGTTATGGTGTGGCCATGAGATCCACCTCCTCCACCATTGCTATTCCAACCATTATTCAACGTTTGCATGGAGTTATTCAAATCAAAATCAAATTGAAATTAAGAAAGGTGGATTAATTATGACTGCGCTTAAGAAAAATTGGATTAATGTGTTTTTAATAGATTCAACAAACGAGAATGATGTAGGAACAATAATTTTTAAAAGGGGAAAAGAAGGAGTAAAGGCATTGACTGCATTCCAAGTCCAAGGAAAAATTTTCAAATTGGAAGATCATAACAATTTGTTTACGTTTAATTCAGATTTAAGATCGACCCTGTTGCCAGGCATTGTAATTTGTTCATTTGTTTAGTTTTTTCTATTCTTGCTAAAATATATGAGAACCATATTAAAATGTTTTGCTCGCATTTTTCTCTTGCTGGTACATAACTTTTGTTTTGGGTATGGATCAAACATCCACTTAAGCAATTTGTTAATAAAGTTAGCAATGATTCGATTCATGAAAAAAATAAATACTTCTAATTTGTATTTATAGTTTTTTTACATGAACTTGTGATTAGGACTAATCTAATCAAGTTTCGTCACTTTTTAAACTTGATTACTAATTTGTTTATGTTAATTATAACATTGGTTAACTTGTTATAACATCGTTGGGTTTGGTTTTTTATACGGCATTGTGCATAATGTGCATAAGAGGATACCATATAGAATCCTGAGGAGAGTTCAACTGCTAATACTGTGAGAGGAACTTTGGCCACCGGTTGCTAGTTGTTGCATACATAAATGGATTCTAGAGTGAAATTCTGTGGACAATCCAACTATAAATATTGGGTAAAAATCCAATCGACACTCGCTCGTTGTTAACCACACAAATACAATTATTACTTTTAAAATTTAAATAATTATTCATAATAATAAAAAAAATAAATCACTTTTATCATTGTATAACTATATATAAAGAGGATACACTTCTTTTGGTGTCCTCTTTTATTTTTTTCAATCTTACCCTTTTAATTACTATTTTTAAAACTTAAATAATTATTCATAATAAAAAAATTTCAATTTTACCATTTTGGTAATTTTTTAAAAATTCAAATATACACCTTTTTAGTGTCCTATTTTGTTTTTTCAATTTTATCATCTTAATTACTACTTAAAAAACTTAAATAATTATTCATAGTAAAAAAACCACTTTTAGTTTTATCATTTTATAATTATATATAAAAGAAGATACAACTCTTTAATGTCTTATCTTGTTTTACCAATATTTGCTCTTAATTACAACTTTTGAAACTTAAATAATTATTTATAAAAAAATATTTTTTAATTTTATCATTTTAGTAATTATTTTGTTAATACAAATAGTTATTCGTTACACAAAATCTATAGCTATAAAGAGGATACACCTGGTTGTTGTCCTCTTCTATTTTTATAATCTTACTTTCTTAATTATTACTTTTAAAACTTAGAGAAGGATTTATAATAAAAAAAAACTATTTTCAGTTATATTATTATATAATTATATATAAAGATGTATACATATTTGATGTCTTTTTTTTCTCAATTTTATCCTTTTTAATTACTACTTTTAAAACTTAAACAATTATTCATAATAGTAAAGAAACCATTTTTAAATTTTATCATTTTTGTAATTACTTTTTCAATTCAAATAAATATTCATTATAAAAAATCTATAAATATTGTAATTACTTTTTCAATTCAAATAAATATTCATTATAAAAAATCTATAAATACGAAGAGATACTCTCTTTTTGGCGTCCTCTTTTGTTTTTTTAATTTTATCTTCTTAATTATTTATTTTAAAAATTAAATAATTATTTATAAAAAAAGGCTTAAATATAAAACCATTAATTTATAAATTTAAAAATTATTAAATTACAACACCATTAAATTATACAATTATAACATTATAACATTATTAAATTATACATTTTTAAATCATAAAATTATGTATTTTTATTTTATATTCCATTTTTTAATAAATTTATAATTTATAATTTATAATTTATAATTTTTTATTTTGTAATATTATATTATATTATATTTTTATTTCATATTTTATATTTTTTTTATTAACTTTAAGGATAATTTTAGGTAAATACAATAACAAATCTTTCAGAGAGATTATCATAATTATAATAGTTTACAATGATATATTATGTGACAATATTTAAGCGAACAAGGTAACGGTGCAAGACAACTCCCGTAAGTAACAGAAATATCTAACTTATAGGATTCCATTGACTTACCACCAAAATTCAACAGTGACTTAAGTGCAAGTTCACAAATCTATGAAAGATCCAAAGCATAATTAACCATACAAAAAATAATTTTCAATTTTATGATTTTAGAAATTACTTTTTTAAATTCAAATAACTACTCATTATGAAAAAAGTTATTTATATTTTTATGGTTTTTGTAACTACTTTTTCAAATTTTTATAATTACTCACAATAAAAATTTATTTAATCAATATTACTTATAATATTTTGTATTTTAATAATTAAAAATTATTGTATCTATAGCTATGTAACTATATCTAAATTGTATATACCTCTTTAGAGTTTCTTTAATTTTATCTCTTAATTATTATTTTTAAATTTTAAATAATTATTCATAATAAAAAAATATTTTTTTAAATAAACTTATTCTTTTGTACTGGTATACACACAAGCGCTGTGTACGCACCTTTTAAATATGCGTGATATTATATTAGTAGATGATAAAAATGTAATGTTATTGAGTTATAAAATTATATTTATTAAAAATAAAGTAAAATATATAAGAAAATACGAGACAATAACTGTTGATAGATAGAGAAGAAAGGAAGAAACATATATAGACGATTTTATAAAAAAAATTGTAAAAGTAATGTCAATTTTCAAAAATTTAATAAATAATTATATTTTAAAAGGTGAAATTGATATTTTGAAATGTGTACACAAAAGAGGGATTCCTCTTTATATCTAATAGGGTACACACAGATGTTGTTGCGCCTACGTGTACACATCTTTTAAATATGTGTGATATTATATTAATAAGTGATGATAATATAATGTTATTAAGTTAATACATAAAATAAAATTATATTTATTAAAAATAAACTGAAATATATAAGAAAACATGAGAGAATAATTGTTGATAAATAGAAAAAAAAATTGTAAAAATAACGATCAATTTCCAAAAATTTAATAAATAATTATATTTTAAAGGGTAAAATTGGTATTTTGAAATGTGGACACAAAAGACGGAATCATCCATTCTTAATATAGGCATACAACTTGTCCTCTCATATTTAAAAGAGGATTCCCTCTCTTTTGTGTACACATTTCAAAATACCAATTTTACCTTTTAAAATATAATTATTTATTAAACTTTTAAAAATTGACCGTTACTTTTATAAATTTTGTTTCTCTATCTATCAACAATGACTCTCTCATCTTTTTTTATATATTTTACTTTATTTTTAATAAATATAATTTTATTTTATATATTAACTTAATAATATTATATTATTATCACCTATTAATATCGTACATATTTAAAAAATATGTACACATATGCAACGCTAATATTGTTATAGATAATATTCATGTTTACTTTTTCTGTGTATATTTGTTTTTTCATTTATCTGCCGAATGAATTGGATTTGAAAAATAACTATTATGGACCTATAATTTAATTTATTATATTTGATTCATATTACTTATTAATATAATATTATAAATATTTAAAAGATATGTATATACATGCATGATAATGCCGTGTATATAAATTATTTAAATTTGTGAATAGTTTCATTTTAATTTGAAACATTAAAGAAGTGAATTTTTTTTCTTTCTTTATATTCTCTCTCATAGGGATGGAAACAGGGCGGGGGTATGGACGGATTTCGTTATCCCATATATATTTTCGTAAACAAAAATTCATCATCATCTTCATATTTAATTTCAACGGGTATCAAACTTTTGTTCCGTCCTCATTCCCACTGATAACGGATATAATCTCGTACCCATATCTGTAATCGTTTTCTTACTACTTCAATATTAATTTTTATTATTTTTTATAAAATAATAAAAAATTACGGTGAATGAAACATAATATTATTAAATATTCAATATTATGAGGATGATTGTTTCTTCAATATTAAATACTTTGAAATAAATCGTAATTGTTTACATTTTAGATTAAAATACAAAATAAAATTTTATGAAAACAAAAACATTTATTAAATTTGCAAATTCAAACATTAATGAAACCTAGTTGATAAAATTTAAAAATATTTTTTTAAAAAATATGAAAGGAAAACAAATATTCAAATTAAAATATATTTTAAATATTTGTTTACTTCAATTTTGTAATTTCTAATTAATCTTTTTTTATACACTAATAAAAATTATAATACATCACTTGATCAAAATAACGCAAAGAACAAATAATAAACATAGTAATAAAATTTTCACATAGATCTTGTATCTTTTGAACTCCAATATATGTTGGATGGTGATAGAAAAATATTTATGACAATTACATTAAATTTTTATATTGTAGTAAATAAAAGATATTTATACAATTATAATAAAAAAATATAGTATGATTGATAATGAGTTAAAAAATAAAAAAATAATTAGATAAAATATACTGAAATAGTATTCTACATGATGAAAATAAACAACGAAAAAAAATATTAAAAAATTAACAAATGTGTGTCTTATAAAAAATTTGATAAACTATTGAAAGAAATCGCAAAAAAAAATGTATGATTAAAGGTATGATAAAATGAAAAATACCTTAGAGATCTAAGAAAACTTTTCAAATATCAACATATATACTCAATGGTTGAGAAATAACAAAAATTATTTTAGCGAAATAAAAGAGTTATTCAAATGAAACAAAAATTAATAATAACAAGTAAAGTTTTTTTTTTTATATTACCTAATAAATGAAATGTTTATGCTATTAAAAACTTAAATTGAGAGTATTAAACATGTGAAAGGAAAATATACATTAAATAAAAATATTAAAAAAAATAGAAATATTCAATTGTGAGACATAATTTTTTTTTTAATTGACATACATCATTTTAACATAATTACATAAATGTTATGTTAAGATGAAAAATATATTGAAGATGTGAATGGGTTTTTATAACAAACCAAATAATTATAAGAAATAAAAAATAGAAAGTATATATATATATATATATATGGTTATTTAATTAATTATGAATATTTTAATAATTTAATCGAGGAGAGATATGGTGATGACAGATATAATAGCGAAGACACGTAATCCATGTACTCATCCCTATATCCAATTGAAAAAGTCAGAAATTTTTCATATTCATAATCGGTCGATGTGAGGATTATCCATAAAAACTGAGACGAATTCAAACAACACCCATCGAGATGAGTTTATTTACCATTTTTCTCGTGAGCTTTTACAAAGACATTCGTTCTTCACCGACGAAACTGCACCTTCAGAAATGAGAAGGAAAAGAAAAAGAGAAGGGATTTATATGGAGCCAATGAGTTTTTGCACAGAGAACAAATAAATAAACAGCGACCATTCATAATTCTAATTATCTGCATCCACATCTTATACTATTTCATTCGTCTTATTTACTATCATATAAACCTTTCTCGTGGTTTCCAAAGTTTTTATAGTTTTATTCTTCAAATTGAAAATTAGTAGAAAAATCTATTGTGCCGGCTTGATTAAGAAAGATGAATAAAACGAGAATGAAATGAATTTGTTTAACTCTAACTTTCGTAACTTTTTCCCTATTAAATATAAGACAATATTAATCGTAACATTTTATAAGTTATCCCAAATTGTCTCACTTAATGTGATAAGAGATTTAAGTCTTTTAAACAAGTTCCAGATACTTACCATCACATTCAAATAGAATATAGGTAAAAAATAAAAGACGTATTTAAATTTAGTTAATAATTTGATTTCTTCTGTGGAACTCTTTTTGTACTGAAACTGGCTAGATTATAAATGCAAGAACATTTTTTTCTATGAATAGTTATAATTGACAAAATGTCACTATTTTGTTTTTTAAATATGTTTATTAATTGATTTTATTATTATTATTATTATTATTATTTTAAAATTAAAATATCTATTAGTGTCAAGTACCCAGCTAAGTGAAGCCTGCAAGGATACAAGTCCAAGATCCTTTAATCCAAAATTCTAAAATAGTACGAATTCTTGAATCGGCCATCATTCAAAAGACAAATTAACAATTAGACTAATTTCAACGAATAATTAGACAAGTGGATCAGAGAAATCAACTGCAAAAGAAAAAACGGTGTGGTCCCGTTCTTACTGGGCCCAAGTTCTCTGGTGAAGGAGATCCAGAGAATCCAGGCCCCATAAGCCCGTTACCCGCATAAATTAAGACAAAAAACAATTAAAAGGATGTCAAAAGTGTTTTTTATTTTAATTTAAAATTTACACTGAAATGATAAAAATATAAATTTAAAAGAAAACGTTATATTGAAAATATCAAAGAGTGTATAAAATGATATTTTTTGTTTAATCGACATCCATGGTCGTGGTATGATATATTTCGTAGGGGCGTGATCGTTTCCTTACCAGCATGCGTCAGTTATGACAAGTTCTCATAAATTTATAATCAATGAAAAGTAAATAAATTAAGAGCGAATACTAAAATAACTAAAATTAAAAGTCGAATAAATTACATAAACTAAAAGTCTAGATAAACCTAAAATAATTATCTACGTACGCATAGAAACAGAAAAATATGGAAACGACCAGTGGATCCATCTGTGCCATGGGAATGAGAAAAACAACAAAATGTCAATTTAAGTTTATCCAAAAAATATTAGAAGTGAGCTTTAAATCTAACTTAATTCTACAAAATTGGCTTGTAAGATGAGAATTACTCCCACTTATATATTGTAGATTAGTCTTATCTCTAATGAATGTGAGACTTAAAAAAAAAAACCAAAAACTTAATTTATTCATTAGTTGATGTGAACATCGTAATACATATAATTTTTACGGTATATATTTAAGAGCCACACTTTTCGCAGTTGTAATCTAAAGGCAACAAATGTTGTCCACATTCTGGGGATGACAAACAACAATTTATGTGTGGATGACAAATTTAGTGAGAAGTAGTTTCCCATAAGTCCTTAATCTACATATATACATATATAAAGAGGTAGATGCCCTGGTTCATGCATTCATTCAAGTTCTTTTTCACTTTTCCTTCTAGATCTACCATCATTTATCATATATGGTCATGGAGGTTTACTACCACCACCCTTTCTCTATTTACTTCATTATTTCCATTCTCTTTGTTCTCTTCGTCTTATACAAATTAGTTCAAAGTTGGGATTCAAACAACTCCTCTATCAATTTACCTCCAGGACCTAGGACACTACCTTTCATTGGAAACTTATATCAGTTGGTAGGTTCATTGCCACATCACTCCTTAAAACTTTTGGCAGATAAGTATGGACCGTTGATGCACCTGAAACTAGGAGAGGTATCCAACATCGTAGTCACTTCACCAGAGATAGTCCTAGAGGTTATGAAAACACATGATGTTAATTTTTCCTATAGGCCAAACCTTGCATCTTCCAGAATAGTTTCTTACAACAATATTAACATAGCCTTCTCTCAATATGGAGAATATTGGAGACAAGTACGAAAGATATGCACAGTGGAGCTACTAACGACAAAGCGAGTGCAATCTTTTCAGTCCGTAAGAGAAGAGGAGGTGGCAGAACTGGTTAAGAAAGTAGCTGCAAGTGAAGGGTGTGCTATTAATCTCACCCAGAGCATTTTCCCAATGACTTACGGAATAGTGGCACGAGCGGCTTTTGGAAAAAAGAGCAAATATCAACAAGTGTTCATATCAAAGATCGAGGAACAATTGAAGCTTATGGGAGGGTTTTCACTGTCTGATCTCTATCCTTCTAGTAAAGTGCTTGAAATGATGGCGAATGTGAAGTTTGAGAAAATTCACAACGAGATTGACAGGGTTTTACAAGACATCATCGAGGAACACAGAAATAGAAGCAAGTGTGAAGTAGTGGAAGATCTAGTTGATGTTCTTCTCAAGTATCAACAGGAAAATGATTCCGAAAGTCTCCTAATTGATGATAACATTAAAGCAATAATCCAGGTTGGTGTGTATTAAAGTTCTAACTTTTTAGATAGGATGTCAAATAGTTTATGATTTAAATGAAAACTTGATGGAATTCCCAAAGGAAAAAATCATTTGTACATCATTTTTAATCTAAAATTTTAAAACAATTTATTAATTTATTGATCTTTTATTTTATGTATCGCTCAACTTTCTTATTAATGTAGGATTGCATTCGTTTCAAAAATACATTTGTTTTTAGATAGATTATAATATTATATTAAACCATATTTTACAGGACATATTTGTTGGTGGAGGCGAGACTTCATCTTCTGTAGTGGAATGGGGGATGTCAGAATTGATTAGAAACCCAAGGGTGATGGAAAAAGCACAAGCTGAGGTGAGAAGAGTGTATGGTAGGAAGGGATATGTGGATGAGACAAAAATACAACAATTGGAATACTTAAAGTCCATAATCAAAGAAACATTGAGGTTACACCCACCTGTGCCATTGTTAATTCCCAGAGAAAGTAGAGACAAGTGTGAAATCAATGGATATGAGATACCCTCTAAGACTAGGGTAATTATCAATGCTTGGGCAATTGGAAGAAATCATGAGTATTGGACTGATGCTGAGAGTTTCAAACCTGAAAGGTTTCTTAATAACTCCATTGATTTTAAAGGTGCAGACTTTGCATTTATCCCATTTGGTGGTGGAAGAAGGATTTGTCCAGGCATTACATTTGCCATCCCCAATATTGAGTTGCCACTTGCTCAATTACTTTACCACTTTGATTGGAAGCTTCCCAACAACATGAAGAATGAAGAACTTGACATGACCGAATCCGGTGGAATTACTCTCAGAAGAAAAAATGACCTCTACTTGATCCCCGTCACTCATCAAACTTAAACGTAATGCCTACTTCTTGAAAAAAAAAAACATAAACTATACATAAGTTTTATTTTTTACAACTTTCTACATTATTACATTAAAATAATATTTAAACTTATAGGGTTGAAATTTATGAATTTCATATAACTATCTTTAGAGCTCTTCTCAATATAGTTGTTATATAATTCATTATCAATTTCTTAACAGAAACATCTTAAATTTTATGTAATAGTTATTGATACACTAAACATTATGTTTAACATAAAATTTATTGTTTTTTTTTCAATTCTAAGTTTATAGTTTTTTTTTACTGTATTATATTTTAGTTATCCTTAATTGATGAGAGATTTTTAACATATTTTTTTACATTGAGGTAATTGATTATGGAAATAAGAGGAGTTTGTTAACAAGTAATATGATAGACCAAAATCTCAATCATAATAATCTTAAGGTTAAAATACTCTCTTAGTTCTTATTTTTGTACCAAAATCTCAATTTGGTCCTCATAACTTTATTAGTCTCAATTAGGTCCATATTTTTGTAAATGAGTAATAATTAGGTCATTTCCGTTAGTATGGAACTAACACGTTAAGTAGGTGTCACGTGTTAACTCCTCGTTTTTTTTTTTAAATTTAAAATTTTTTAATTTTTTAAAATATTTATGTCACATGTCACGTTTATAGTGTGTCATGTGTCAATCTAATATGGTGACATGTCAAATTATTGTATGAATCTCAATTTGGTTCTCATATTTGTTAATTTGATTTGATTTCAGTTCCAAATTTTTAAAAGAAATTTCAATTTCATGTGTTCTAATTTTAAACCAAATTTAATTTTTATATAAATGTTATGTTGATGCTTTTATTAAAAGTGATATTTCTATTACATATTTTTAACAATATTAAATTTATTTAAATTTAGATTTTACATTAAACTTTTTTTAAATTTTATTTTAAAATTATAAATATATAGATCGATAAATTTATATTCAAAATATTTGTATAACATTATATATCAACAATTTCTATACAAATTTTATAGTTAACCTAAAAATAACAATTTTATAAATTCAAATGTATAATTTGAAAACAATTTTATAAACAAAAAATAAATATATTTAAAATTTTAATATTAAATAAATTTAATATAATTATAATATTTAATAAATATTAATTTTAATAAAAGCAATCATAACATTATATAAAAAAAAATTATGTACATTTTCCAGAAAATATTCAAACCCTCGTTACTGACCTCAACTAACTACTACCCCTTTATATCAATATTTATTTATTGTGTATGAGTGTGGGTATGTTTAATTTTTTAAATTAAGTATGAATATAAAAATATATAAGTACATATTAATTCCATTACCATCTCATATCGTTCTTGGTACTTATATCTATCATCCATGATTTTATATCTTTTAAATTATTAAAATATCTTTTGACAGATAATTTACAAAATTTATATTAATTTTTCTTTAATATTAACTTTACAATTTATTTATAGTTATAAATTTGATCGTTTTAATTTTTTTTTCATAATTATTTGATTTTTATCAGGTTATTATTTGATATTTATATAATTATAATTTTATTCTTAATATTTTATATTATAAAAAATAAAATATATTATTTTGATATTAAATATTTAATAATGTATGTAAAATTTACTTTTTTACAAGAAAATAATTTAATCAATATTTAAAAGGTTTAATTAATCGTAAGGTACCCAGTTTGGTACTAGAGTGTCAAATTGGTACCCGCTTTTAAAAAAGTGTCAATTGCATCCCAACTTTTGAAAATTGCTTCAATTAGGTCCCTTCCAGACAGAGTTGACTAACGCCGTTAGTCAACGTGCCACGTGTCAATCTGTGGTTTTTTTTTTTTTTTTTAAATATTTAATTTTTTTTAAAATTTTAATTTTTTTTTTAAATTTTTTTTAAAAAAAAATTAAAAATGCCACGTGTCAAGTCCCTGTATGTGACACGTGGCATTGTCAATGCCACGTGGCATTGTAATGCCACGTGTCAGTGTCACTATTAGATGTCATTGTGTTGATTTTGATTTGGTCCCCACATATGTCTTTTTGTTTCAATTTAGTACCTAAGTATGTGTATCTGATTCAATTTTGACCCAATTTTTTTTTTAATAATTAAAATATTTTTGTAATCCATTTTTTATAAGATTAAAAATAATTAAGTATAAATATTTTTACAAAATTAAGTACTAATATTTATAAAGTTGGGATGCAATTGACATTTTTTCAAAAGCGGGTACCAATTTGACACTCTAGTACCAAACTGGGTACCTTACGATTAATTAAACATATATATATATATATATATATATATATATATATATATATATATATATATATATATATATAACTTGATTCAATTTGATTAAAAAAAAAAGGTGAAGGGTGATGTAGCACAAATGTTTTGTGAGCAAAGCTTGAGCCGGGCTGAAAAGGTCCAAATTTAATTCATATTTAAAATTAAAAGTCCAATCTGATATATATTCCATTTATTACGCTAAAGTCAAATCATTTAACCACTGAAACAAGTAAGGTTACAAAGTCAATCCTTAGAAAGAAGACTCAACATAAATTCTACCAATTTTTTTAGGTTAAATTTATAATGAAGTTTTGATCAAATCTAAGATTTAGATTCAAATCCAAATTAGTTAGTGCATACATTTTAAAATTAAAATCCCATGATTTAGAACAAGTATACTATCTATATTTGTTATAGAATTTTCTTAAATCACTTTTCGTAATTTTTCAATAATATATATATATATATATATATATATATATATATATATATATATATATATATATATATATATATATATAAGATCCTAGTATGACAATATGCGGAGGGAGAAAATAAATAGGATTAGGGGCAAAATAAAATTTGTTCATATATTTATTAATAGTTTTAACAAAATAAAAATGAGTTTCTTTATCTTCGTTCATGCAGATAAATCCGTCGAAATATAAATAATATTACTTAGAAAAAGGTTAAGATTTTTTATTAATGTATAAATATATTTTTTTTATAGTAATAATATATTATGTTAATTAAAGTAGTGCCTATGTATCTAACATGTATACGTTTATATCTATATGAACAAATACGATAAATATTTAGATATGATTCTATATACTTATTTCTAAAATAATAATATACAATATATTATGTATGCATATAAAAAGTTATACAATATTTTTTAGAAACATGATAAATAAACGATTGTTATTGGTGAATTCAAATTAAAATTATATGTATTAAAATTATCAACATAAAAAAATTATAAGTTATTATATTCATAAAAATACTATTATTTTATATATTATATAATTCATTAATAAATATGAATAAAATATCTTAAAATATCAGTGTATCATAAATACATGTATACACGAATCACTATAATAATGACTTTACATGTTTTCTTTGCTAATTAAAGGTTGGGGCACTATTCTGGATTCTTTCAACAATAGCATTGACTTTTTTCTTCTTTAAAAACACCTCAACGCCAAATCTATGGCTCCCAGCGTAAGGGCACATGACAACTAACTTTCAGAGGAGCTAGGGTTCATCGAAATTCTGGAATAATTTGTGATTGTTGGACATTTAAGAAATGTGGCACATCGATGGATGAACGATGAACGGTGAGACATTGAATTCCTCTCTGGAATCTAAAGCATCCCATGAAAAAGTTGAATGAAGGTCTGGTTCAACTACTTTCCATTCACATGTCAACTCTATCACCATTTGTGGCACTGTCATTTTCAACTATAACACCTCACCATTCGTAACTCCATTAACTACTCATCAATATCTCACGTGTTCCTCACATGTTACACCGCACCGGTGGTCACCAAAACACTTTAATGTCTTTTGCAGAGAAAGGTTGATGGATGCATAATGCATTAACGTGTGGACGGCATTTTGAGGATGGTCCTAAGTAACTCCTACCATGTCTGCCTCACATTTTGGTCATCATCTTAGTAATTATACCACGCCTGGATTATGCTCTCCACACTTCAAATTCTAGTTTAGGGTTGCTCAAACTTTACGAAACTTTCCTATGTATATATTACATTCATGCATTAATTAAGATATTGCATTTATTTTTGTATAAATTAATTATTGATCAGTCATTATTATTGGAAAACATCTGAATTAGATTCTAGTTTTGTGCACATTACTTCAGGTATTATTATTATGAATTGTTGTCATCAAACCTTTACATATATTTGAGCACATAACGTTTTCATTAATGTTGAAAAAAATAAATAATGATTTATTAATTTTCTTAAACGATAGTAGTCTGAATAAACTTCATATTTAAAAGGTTAGTTGTTTTAGAATATATTTAATTTAAATATACTGAATTAAGTACCAACAAAATGTTTATGGCGTGATCAAGAATTTCGGTGTTTAACCGTATATAGGTTAATCATGATTTATTAGTTTCTGGACTAGTCTCTATCAAACTACACCATTGACACCTAATATATTAAAAGCGTACTTGTAAATGGAAAAAGAAAAAAATGGAAAAAACTTAATAAGAAAAAGCACTCATAAAATCTTAAAATTTAAATGAATAAAGTACTATATCCTTATTGAATCTTTGATTTGTCTAATTTTGTAATCTAGCACAAGTAAATTGATGGATGCATTATATCTATAGTTTTAATGATTAATTATAATAATATTATTTTCGTTGAGTGAACTTAATGTGTTTTCCGGAAGTCAAAATTAATATTAATATTTTAAAGTAATGAAATTCATCTAAAGTTGATTTCTTCTAACACATATCGACGAATGAAGAAAGCTAATTATTTCTTCCCTATTTACTTTTATTGATATAATGATATTATTTTGTTATTTATATTTATTCATTTGATATAGCTCTGGGTTTGAGAAATAAACGAGTATATTGGCGTTTGCTCGTGATGACTATGGAAGATGTGGATTCCGGAGGTTAGGTCGTGACGTTTAGTTTGTCGAGGGTATGGGGAGGCGTCAACGGCGGCTCTCTGTTCACCATTAACGGTGAAACTCTGAGGTGGATATATACCTGTTACCGTTTGTAGTTAATAGTAATATTGTAGAAAAACATATATAACGAGGATTTTATTTTTGTGTAGTATAATATTTATCAAATCTAGAAATAAAAGTAAACTTCATCGTAACTTATCTGACTGTGATATTCCGCTTGAGTTGGTATTTATCATAAATTTATTTATTTTTATTATAATATTTCGTTATTTTGTATTCCTTTTTTTTTTCTTATTTTTCAACTGATTCATGTGTTATTTAATTTAGCAGTAGATTGATATGATATGATTTTGACTTTGCATTGTCATTACATTTCCATATATAAAATAAAACAGTTTGATTGCGTTTTAAGCTCGTAAATTTGTATACGTTGAATTGAGTCCGTATTAAAAATTTACTTTTATTGGATCAAGATTTATATTTTTCACCATATCAAAGAGATATTGCTTATTTCCAAACACAGCACCACCAACTTAAACAACAAAAAATAAAATTTAAAAATATTAACTATCTTTAGAAAAACCTATATAGTTTCCTTTTATAACAATAATCAGGTTCCGCATTTTCATTTTTTTTTCTTATTGTTTAAATTTGCTGTTCTACTTGAGATTGAAAAATAAAAAAGTCACCTTACCCAATTAATGGTAAAGACAAAATTAAAAAACAAAATAATTTAAATACTTAACACAGCAAAAAAATATAACAAAGATTAAATTTAAAAAAAAAAAACTTATAACTTAAATAAATTAAATTATTTATTAAATATGAAATACAAACTATAATAATACAAAGTAGTCACGTTATTCCGATTAACATAAAAAATTAAAAAATAAAAATGTAATTGAAAATTATAAAACTTTGAATATTCAATCCCACAACAGCATTTTAAAAAATTAATAAAAAATACTTTTAGAAATTTTAAAACTGTCTAAATATTTTAATCATACCTTTCTTCTTTCAAAACCGAAACGGTTATTATGATAATAAGAAAAATAATTTTTTAACTAAGATTTTTTTACATAGTTTTAACAATGTCGATGACAACACTCAATTGGTTTGGTTAATTACTCGATTAACTTTGAAAGAGAAAACAAAATTGATTTGAAAAGAAAAATTTGTTAAATTTTATTAACAAAAACTTTGTCAAAATATAAAAATCTCGGTGATAAACAAAGGATGCAGGCGTAGACGAGCGATTATGATGAAAAAGAATGAAAGCAACACTTATATATATGGACCTGCATCAGCCCCACAGAAAAATGGACACAACTTGGAGTTTTGAAGGTTAATGGTTTAAATTGTAACCGATTCATTACTATTACCGTTATTTGGTTTAATTAAAGTGGTCCCATATATGTGACTACCACATGTGATGAAGTAGTCGATGAAGAAATTAGGTTTGTGTTTGATTTGCAAAGTCACTTGTATTCCAAGTCCAAAATTTTCACTGTGAATTAATATATTACAATGTAAAGAGAGGGTGCAGTGGCACTTGGAAGTGGACCACAAATAAAGATGAAAGTAATGTGAAAAAGGCAGAAACACTTGAAGACAATGTTGCAATCTCTTGAATTGAAACATTATTCTCTTAAACATCATGTCACACTTAATGTTGTTGTGTTGAATTGGTAGTAAGGGTGCAGTGGACATTAAAAGTCATGTGGGTTTGGTCAGAGTGAAGTTCTGGAATGTGGTCCATAACAGAGCACACTTGGGTGCCAACTATTTGAGAATCCAAAGGGAACCATGTTAGTTCAAAACTGAGTGAGATCCATTCCATTCCTCTGTGTGCTTTGAAAATTGGAGTTTTTAATATAACACTTCTCGTATCGTACCTCATTCCACTTGCGCGCACATGTCACATAAGTCCACCCATAAATGAGAAACTCCTATGTCTCATTTGGGATGTCGTTTTTGTTCAGACAATTCAAATTTATTACACACCTCCAACCCAAACTTGTTACGCCATAAACCTCAAATTATGCTATCAACAAATTATAGCGTACCAGGCTTTTGAGACTTTCATTTAAACGTTTATACTGTGATCAATGGACAATTATGTTAAATTTCACTTTTATGTTTTGTTTGATTATTTACAGAAAATAATAAAGCTAAGGTGGTACCATACATCTACCATATATCACCGTTCCTAGTGGGGATAAGACATTTGTTTACATGCAAGTATTTATGTTTATGTGGATATCTCTTCATTCCGCACCACATCAAACTTGTGGATCAAACACATCCATCCAAATTAAATAGTAATTTCAAAACATAAAAAATAAGGTTTGGTCTCACCACTTCAATGAACCATTTCCTCGTAATTTAATGCAAATGGAAAGTGTATTAGGGAATCTAAGTCCTTCATTAATTGTGTAAAAATAATAGTTAGATAATATATATATATATATATATATATATATATATATTTTATCTTAAAATTTTAAACTGAAGATAATATCAATCTTATATTAATTTGTCTCGTATGTCGATCTTTTAAAAGTAAACATTTAAAATGTGAGACCAAATATCAATAGTCTCACCACAGCCAAATAAAGTCAATAAACTGTATTATAATAAATTTAATTGTGACGTTAGAAAGTAAAAATCTCAAAAGGAATAATAAGAGAGTATTTTACTTACTATTCAATGTAAATGTTTCATGCATAACTTATATGTGATATCTTCACATTCTTAATAATTGAAACAGCATTAATAAAACAAATATTTTTACTATACTAACTGTCTTGCAAAACATATTGATCTATTTTAAAAGATTACATATTAGTACAATTTATTAAGTATTGCTAATTAAATTTCTACATTGAAACTGTGAAAAAATATATAAATATTAATGTTAACTTATCTGATAGTCAAATAATAAATATTATAATACTAATATTGTTATGAAAAGACAATTCGACATATAAACTAACATCCTCCATGAATTAAAACATAAATTAAAACATAAATGTGTTACAACTAAATTAAAACATAAATATTCTCTATGAATAGAGCTGTTAAAATGGGTTGGAACTTGCGAGTCAACCCAGCTCATCACGAGTTTGGATCAGGTTGGGTTGAAATTCTTTTACAAATTTCAATACGGGTTGATTTTTGACCCGACTCATTTAGAACCTGGCTCATCTGGGTTGAACCCGTGGTGAGCCGGGTTGGCTCACCAATCCGCAGATAAAAGGGTCACACAAGTGTTTTTATTTATTTTTATTAAGTTAGATTTTATATTTGGGTCATGTTATGTTGTTTTTTTATCCAACACATAAATACTTTGTATTTTTTTTTATTTTGGTCTGTATTTGAATTGTATTAAAGTTTATTTAGATTTTGATTAGAATTACAATTTAAATTTGATTGAAAAAAAATAAAAAAATAAATTTTTTTTTAATTAAGTGAACCCGTGAGCCAACCCGTTTAACCCGTCAACCCGTGGTGGGTCGGGCCGGGTTCAAATTTCTTTGGCTCGCTAAAAAGTGAACCAAGTTTGGTTGACTCACTAAATCATCAACCTGTGGTGGATCGAACCGGGTCGGGCCAGATTACCCGTTTTGACAGCTTTATCTATCTATGAATATAGTGTCATAAGAAGTTACAACTAAATAAAGTGACACTTTTCTGTTAAATTAAGTTTTTTTTTTTCATCAGCAAATTATTAATTTTCCAAATGTTAGTTGTTAGTTAATGGAGATCGAAATATAAGTTTAAAAAAAATATGAAGACCCATGTGAACATTACACGAAATTAAAGTTATGTTATTGTATCGTCATTTTAATTTTCCTATACATTCATGATGTTTGAAGTATTAGTCACACAAATTTTGTTAATAATTAAGCAATTAACTGATTTTGTTTTTTAGCATGCTGACAATCATGCTCCTTCGGAAACATCAGCCACCACCACCACCATCAATTCGTTGAATGACAATCGATGGACGGTGTTGACAAGTGCGTGTACACTCAAATATTTTCCGAGGCTATTCAGAATCCAAGTTATTTCTCACTTATTCTATTCTCTCTCTGAATAACGTTAAATTGGGACAGTCACGCCTTATTTATATTTGGTGATTTAGTTTTGAGAGGACATAAAACGAAAAGAGCTGAATTTTCAGATGATTTTGATGAAACGCAATGGAAACTGAGGGTGACCTATGAGGATTTTCTTTCATGGAGAAGATTTGCACAGAAAGTTTCTGAATTTGTTCAAAATGTCCATTGCTACACGCATGATAAGATTTCACAACCCATGTGCCTAGGGATGGCAACGGGTCGGGTCGGACACGGATATTATGATACCCGTATCCGACCCGCTAAAAAAAAATCCGCCCGTTACCCGCCTGTTTACCCGCCGGGTATCCGTTTAAAAAATACCCGCGAATATTTTTAAAACCCGCGGGTACCCGTGGATACCCGATACCCGCAAATATTTAAAAAAATATGTATTTTATAAATTTTTTAATATCAAATTATAAATATAAAATATAAATTAAATTAAATTATAATT
>Ga0209589_1002146_pt1 | contig 33778 bp, 22 predicted proteins | sample CowpeawhiteBW_FD_187525 | JGI IMG/M metagenome (GOLD analysis project Ga0209589, IMG submission 187525) | Root nodule microbial communities of legume samples collected from California USA - Cow pea white BW (SPAdes) (version 2) | ecosystem: Host-associated > Plants > Roots > Nodule | place: USA...
AAAAAAAAAAAAAAAAAAAGAACAAGAGAATTTTGGAGCGTCTTGAGCAAGGTAATTAAGCTCAGTGAGGAGCGAGTGAGCAAGTAAATCAAGTTCCTTTCGAAATCTGGCGACCCAAACAAAAAACTTCAATCTCCACTCGTCTGTTTAGTTCCTTCTTCTGAATTCTGAAGATGTTTCTCACAAGGTGAATACCCCACTTTTGCGGAAAAATTGCTTTTCAATTTTTCTTCATTCAATGACGAAACGCATTAGGTTTTTTTCTGTTTGTTTAACTGTTTTTGCGTGAATGACATAGGACCGAGTATGACCGAGGAGTCAACACCTTTTCTCCCGAAGGCCGTTTGTTTCAGGTTGAATATGCAATTGAAGCAATCAAGGTTTGTCGCTTCACCCCCCATATATATATTCCGTCATTTTTTGTCCGTCTGTGACAAAAAAAGAGTTTACAGTTGTTCTTATTGTTTGTAAATGGGTTTATATTGGATTGCAGCTTGGATCGACTGCAATTGGGCTGAAGACGAAAGAGGGTGTTGTCCTTGCAGTTGAAAAGCGCATCACTTCACCTCTGCTGGTTCGTTTATTAACCTTTTATTTATGTTACTGGCATTTTATGATCTTACTCTGACATTTTTATGCATAAACGTGCTATTAGTTATTAACTACCATACTTATATATCATGGAATTAAGTAAGAAACACATAAATGTGCTTGACATAAATTGTATTTTTGGGGTTAAGCTGTTTGCTTTTGGTTGTACTTCTGAATCTTGGTTGTTGATGCTAATTTTAGATACAACATGAGAATATATTCATATATTTTGAAAAATAACGATGTCTACCGTAATTATTGTTTTATCCCTGTATTCTTCATTTTTGGGGTGAAAAGGGATCCTTTTCTTTTTTTGAGGGGGAGCGGGGGGAGGAGGAGTTGATGACCGCTTACAAGATATACTTTTATGTTCTGCACATGATAAACCTCTGGTCTCTACTTATATTGTAGCTGCAGTTAGTTTATATGGATTTTATTTGAGATAGAGACATAATTATCTTGTAGTTGTCACTTTTGCTTTGCACTATCATTTATTGCTTGCAAGAAATTCTCTTTCAGGAGCCTAGTAGTGTTGAGAAAATTATGGAAATTGATGACCACATAGGTTGTGCTATGAGTGGATTGATTGCTGATGCTCGAACACTTGTTGAGCATGCGCGGGTTGAAACTCAGGTATTTTTAACCTTGTAGCATATATTAGTTAGTTGATTAGTTAATGATTTATATATTTTGGTTTATTGTTCACAGAATCATAGGTTCTCCTATGGTGAACCAATGACTGTTGAATCCACCACTCAAGCTCTTTGTGACCTTGCCTTGCGTTTTGGTGAAGGTGATGAAGAATCCATGGTAAGGAGCTTCTCAGCTTTGATATTCATGTCTATTTTTTATGCTTCTGATTAGGAAAATTAATTTATGAGCTTTTCTTTGCTTCTTGTTTATGTATACTCTAGATGTATAGATGCCTTATATATTGCATTTGACAGAGGTTGATTGGAGATATAAGCAAGTGTTAGATACCTAACCAATTTTTCTATGCGCAGAAATCCTTTTATGCGTCAACTATTGAATGTTTGCCATTTATAATTAAATGTGCAATTTCTATTGCAGTTTGATTCAGTAGCATATGCCAACAAGCACTTATCTTTTGTACACAATACTAAATCAGTATGTTCCTGTTGCAGTGGATCATCTTGCATGTATTCTAACATGCCATTTCTTTTTCTCTTTGACAGTCTCGACCATTTGGAGTATCTCTCCTCATTGCTGGCCATGACGAGAATGGACCTAGCTTGTAAGTGTTTATTTTGCCTATTATGCAATGGCTTGTTGTATGTAGTGTAATGGAGTTATTCTTTTGGTTCATTTTTCTGTGTTTAGTCAGTGATTACATTAAATGTTTGTTTGTCCTGAATAATATCAGTGATTGTTTTCAATTTGTCATTGTTCATATTATTTTATTATTTATTTTTTTGGGGATTAGTGGAATTGCAAAGAAAGGAACTTTGCACAAAATTTATTTTCTTAAGAAGGGGATTTTTGCTTAACTCAATCTCACAAAACCGACATACAAGATAAGGTTTGTATCCACATATATATTATTATTAAATTATATCTGTTATCGATGATGTTGGATCTTTAACGTTCGTCATTACACCAAAGACTAGACATATTGATTATGAGACTTTGTATCTGTTTTTGTTAACCGTCTAATAGCTGGTGATATAATACAAGAGACCCAACAACCTTTGTTAGGATAAACTTTGATACTATCTTAAAAAGTCGATGCATGCATAAGTTAACTTCAAAAAACTAATTTGCTAGGTGAGGGTTGTGTCTACATATTAGGGTGTGTTCAGAAACAAATCGATAAAAGAAAACAGAAAACAATAGCTGACGCAAATTTGATAAATGAAAAAAATGAAAACTTTTGGATTGTTTTAAATTTTTTTCAAAAGAACCATGTGGTTCGGTTTGCAGTTTAGATGTTCAGAACTGGCCCAAATCGAACTGAAATATACCTTTAGAATAGTATTATTATTATTATTGTAAGTTATACATTTCAATATAAATACTCAATCTTACAAAGCTTCAAATGAACCAACGAATGTGGAGGAACATGAAGATTTGAATAAAGAAGGATGCATTGAGGGAGATGAAAGTAAAAGAAAAACTGTAGAAGAACCAACATCTAATAATGATGCCGGAGATTCAGACATCAAAAGACCTTGTAGGCTACATCTTGGTGTTGGGATCATTTTTCAAGAATTGATGGGACCTCTAAATCTAAATGTAATTGGGTGATAGGTTCAATCCGTATTACAGAACAAACAAGTCAAGTTCTTGACAACCTTTTATTGATAACAGCACTGTTTCTGCCAAAGTGGTAGAAAACAGTAAAGCATTTGACACTGAAGGACTTTCGAGAAGTCCTTTAATCTCCCACAACCCCTTAGTTCCTAGAATACAGTCAACTCCCCCATTTCCTCCCAACCCCTGACTATTTAATAGTCAGTTAACAAAGAAATACAACTGCAGAGGTTTTAACTGTTATATTCAGGTATTCCTCTTTTCCCTCCTTTTATAAACTCTTCCAAATCTATCATTGGGTAGTAAGGATTATGCCATTTGTTGCATAAATACAAAAAGTTTCCCAATGAGAAACTTGATCCTTCTCAACAAACCCTTATTTTTCCAAAAAAAAAATGAAAAAAAGGTGGGAAAGAAAGTAGTATTGTTCTAACCAGGTTTTGATGTTGATGCATGCAGACAAACACTTGCTAGTATGATCATTGTGGATGAGTGGCCTTTTAAGTTCGCTGAGGGAGAGGGATTCCGTTGTTTTATGAGTATCTTACAACCTAACTTTCCAATTTCGGGAAGGACTTTGATTGTTAGGGATTGCTGGCGTATTTAGCTTGATGAAAACCATAAGTTGAAAGATTTGGTTAGTCATTCAAATCAAGGTGTAAGTTTCACGATTGATAGTTGGACTTCTGAGCAAAATACAAGTTATCTTTGTCTTACTGCACGATATATTTTATAGTTTGCTTCAAGAATTCCATTTCTCTCCTTTTCCCCACATGAGGACAAGTCCTCTACTTTTCTCACTTAAAGCCTTTCTTTTTACTGTTCGACTGTTTGTTTCAGCTTAACAAAGTGATATAAGATTGTGATAAATGTAAGTTTTTCTAGAGTTTGTTTTATAAGCTATTTATTACAGTTTCTCTGAGTAACATAAAACCTGGCCTTTTTTAGATTCTACATTTTCTGAAAAAGCTTTTGGTTTAGGTTTACTCAAACATGTTAAAAAAATTAAATAAAACTTAAAGACGGCACTTTATATTTCGTCTTCCTTTCTCAAAGGAAGTAGAAACCCTGTCATTCTTTGCACTTATTTTATGGTTTAAAGAGAATATTATTTTAGATTCAACGCGTACCTTTACCTTCTCTTACCGTTGATTTGTAGCATGATTTTTTTGTGTTTCAGTCGTTTGCCCTGCTAATTCAACTCTCAATATGTATTGGTATTTTAGCTTGTGAATGGAAAGCCGTTCATTGTTACAACTAGCAAGTTTTTCTGTTGGAAACATTTGTGGGGTAGCGTGTAGGTCACTTTCCGGGAACGGTTTACTGTTCAATTGTAAAGTGTAAACAATTTCGTGTTCTTGAATATCATAGACACTAAGGCAGATCATGATATTCTGTTTTTTGTTGTCATAGGAAATATGTAGTTTTATATTGCTGCTGGTTTTTTTCCAGTACTCTTTCAATTTGGACTTATGCTTACTGAATTGATATGTTCCAATTATCAGATATTACACCGATCCATCTGGCACGTTTTGGCAATGCAATGGAAAAGCTATTGGTTCTGGGTCAGAAGGCGCAGACAGTTCTCTACAGGAACAATTCAACAAGGTACCAACAATTAAATCTTGATTGTTTCTGAACCTTATGTTTATAATAGTAAACTCATAGTTCACTAGGGTAAATGAACAAAGAGTGAAAACAAACAGAAATGAGGAGACCTCATTCTCATCACTCTTTGACAGGACAGGTGGAGTAGAAAGAAAACATGGTAAACAATAATTACCTTCCATTTTAGATAATGAATAAATAGAAGTAATACTATTCCAATAATATTTGTCATTTATCTGGAACCAAAAAAACTTTTAACTTTGCCTTCCAAATTTACCTAATTTGTAGTTTACTAACTGAGAAAATAAAACAAATCCAAGCCAGTGACATGCAGAATTGTATATTTTTTTTATTTAATCCTATTTTATTCCTCGCTTACCATGTAATTAAGTATACTTAAGTTAACTAACTATTCAGTTTACATTGCTCCCTTTTTTTTTCCCTTTCCTGACATTGCTACGAAGCAAAATGTCTTGTTCACCATCTGTGTATTATCTTGGAAAATGTTAAACTAGCCATTTTTTCTGATAATTTGATTGTCAAGTTAGTGCAATGCCGTTATCAAGTCGTTCCTCAATTGTTTTTGTCTTTGCACTGCCAATGTTGCTCTGAAAGATTGTCTCTCAATTGTTTTTGTCTTTTAGCTCAGAATGTTCTAAATAGGTGATTATTTTTCCAACATTACGCTGAACATACGATGCTCTAAGATGGGATTAAACCAATGCAATTTGGTGTTAATCTTTTATTTTGTGTAGGACCTAACCCTTCAAGAAGCCGAAACCATTGCTTTATCCATTTTGAAGCAAGTCATGGAAGAAAAGGTACGTTGCATGTTACATTTTTATGCGAATTGATTGACGCCCCACCCCTGAAAGGGATGGAACAAAATTTATAATCCTTTCTTTTGTATTTTGATATTAGGTCACTCCCAACAACGTTGACATTGCCAGGGTAGCTCCAACATATCATCTTTATACCCCCTCTGAGGTGGAAGCTGTGATAAGTCGTCTATGATCTTCTTTTCGTGATTTTTCCTTATTTTTAAGTATTATGCGGGAACTTTTTCGTGGATGATGCTACATCTGGTGCTACACTTGTGGCCATGTTGTATGCTGTACGAGATTCTGGTGTCTTATTTGCTGCATTCAGGATGAAATTGAGAACTAGAGGAAGGATTACAAGGCGAAGGAAAAACGAATTAAAAAATATGCTATTAAAAGAATTTTTTAAGATTTATTTTTAACCGCTTTTTAGTCGTCGTTGTCGAAGAAAATTACTCAGCTTGATCAATTATATCATCTTAAATACGGTTTGATGTTAGATAGTTCAAAAAATTATCCTATCGGGTTTAATTGTGAAAAAATAGAAACTATTTAATATTATTTACATATACAAATATTTCTTTAAAATTGAAATCTAATTATGATAAAAGAAATTTGAAGATGTTTTTACATTATTATGCTCGAGATAAATAGAGGTAAACTGGATCGGTTATTGTTTTATGTTCATTTTTTTCCTAACCGTTCTGTTAACTTGGATAGGTATCATTCTTAATGAACAGTCATAAGCATCGTGTTAGTTCAAGTATAGTATAATTAATTTTGACGTGATTGTATAATTTTAGTAGTGCTTGGTCCAATCTCATTCCTGAAGATGGTAGTTATATATCTACTTTTTTAGGTAGACGTGGTTTAAAACGTTTGAAATATGTCTAATAACATTGTGAAAAGGAGATGGGTATATGCACAGGGACGATGTCGCTGTGGTCTCGTTTGTTAAACATACACGAAATCATGTTGCTGCTGCGTCATGAAGGAAAAGAAAAGTTCAACATACACGAAATCATGTCGCATGAAAGAATCTATGCATAGCTGCTGCATCATGAAGAAGGAAAAGAAAATCAGAATACAGAAACTTATGAATTATATCATCCAAAAGTAAAAGTGCACCTTAAATAGATACATGTTTTCAATCGCTAGCAGTCTGGTTTTGGACACTAGTTTTTTGTAACAGTAGCGTTAACAGTCCAAAAACATAGTTGTACTTTATTGAAGGGTGGTTCGGAAAACTGGGTTTTCAATGCATCACAACCAAGCTCTGCAGGCCGTTGATCTGAAACAATAGCCATTGAAGAGACTTGTATAGCCTTTCAAGGATTATTTTTTTGTAGTGTTTGAGAAGCATGTGCAGAGGTACAAGAGGCGATCCTTTTCTTTCGGGGGAACGTGCATTTTTAACATATATAAATGGATTAATTGTTTTATTTTGAATCCATACATTTAAATTCAAATTTATCCAATCCATCCATTCCACACCTATTCTGAACAAAGAGTAAAGCTGTAAACCCTCTCAAGTAACCAACAAAAAGTGAACAAGGAGCAGATACTGCTGATTTTATTCATGTGAGGAGGCATCACGTTTCCATTATACAGACATCCTAGACTTATTTTACTTGACAATAAAACAAGTGGAAGATAAAGGGAACACTAGGATCCTCACTTATATTGTTCTTCTCAAGGAGTTCATTTGCCTTAAATAGAATAGAATTGGAGGCACAAACTGAATCAAAGATCAATTTTTCCTGCCAAGTACCAAGAGTGTACTGCTAGACTCCCAAAAGACATTATGTTGGCAAGAGAGGATAATCCATGAATCATACCAAATTTCTTATTCATGGCTTTAAGTTTTGGGTTTGACTTAGCAACTTCCACATTTTTCGACCACCCAACTTCCTCCCCTATACTGTTTTCTCTCTCCACCTTATGCCTTTGCTTCATCATCTGCATCAGAAAAACAAAATGCTCTGATTCATAAACTAACAAATAGTATAGTATAATGAATGTTGGCAGCTTAACAGCATAAAATGTTGACATGACTCAGGTATTCGTAAGAAGATACTGTCATTAATGTGACTGGTGAAAAGTGAAATATAACAGTTACTGTGCGAGCAGTACAAGAAATAAGAGATTACAATCCTTTACAAATTATAAAATTTACTGATGACTATATAAAAAAATATGATTTTGTGTCACGGAAGAATGCTCAATAAATAAAAGCAAAATATGAATGTCCAAAATCCTTGTGTAGAAAGACAGAAAAAACTTGTAATCAGAACTGATATTGATGATGATAATAATAATAGAAGTCAGATTCAACATAATGACAATAAATTAAGTTCAGTTATAGATCTTCCCTTTTAAATAAAAAATGGGAATGGTAAGAAAGCAGCAGCCAATTTATCAAATTTAGATGAACATAAGTCATACATTTGACTGATTTAGTTGGCCTTCATTTAAGCCAACTGAAATTTCAGCACACTTTTTATTTTTTTTAATGAACAAACTTTAGTTGTTAATACAATAACTTTTGTCAGTGAAAATTCTCTCACAATCCATCCCTTCCTCCTTCCACTTTTACCACCACATCAACCTCATATCCCCTTAAACATTAGTACAATTAACATTCAGACAAATGCTTAGTTTCCTTTTGCAAAATGTCTCCTCAGTCTAGTTCATTTATACACACATATCAAACTTGACAAGATCTTAAAATGAAATCAAACTTCTTTAACCACTGACACTAAAGGTTTTACATCTTGACTTTGGCAAACTGAATTTGCTATGCATGCATGTAAAAAATACACAGACCAACACTTCGATCTTTACTATAAAAACATAGTCCAAGTGATAGTTTACACCATTCAATCTGCCATTTTAAGTTTCCATTGTAACAAATCGGGAAAAGCATTTAAAGACCTTGTTTGTTTTACTCGTGAGAAAGATGAAGCCATGCCAATAAAGTTTTTCTTTACCTCGATGGTCATAGGTGTGAAGACAAACAAGTTGGTAAGATTGAACGCAAAGGAAGAGAGCAAAAACCCAAGCTGGTATCTCTCAGTAGTGGAGGAAGTTTTCCACGGGTGAAGGTAGCCAAAGGAAGCCACCGATACGGCGCAGCACACCCCCACCATCGAGAAATACGCCGGAAACATCTTGCTCTGCAGGTTCCCAAACTGATGCCGCGGCAGGTTTCTGAATCACAAAATTCAACAAAATCATAACCAATTTTCACAGCCACAGCAAAGAATTCATAAATAGCCAGAGATCCCAAATCATCTAGTCACGCTCAAAATGAAGTATATAAGAAAAGCCCCAAGCTTCCCAAGGTGAAATTGGACCCAAACTCAAATTTTTAAGCATGATTGAGAAAAGGAAAAGGGGTGATAAAAAAATGCTTACTTAAACATAATGATGCCGCCGATGAAGGTGACCCATAGAGCGGCACCGAATGCGGTGGAGAAGCTGAGGAGGTGAGCGAGTTTGAGGTAGGTGGAAAGAGTGGGTGATTTTGAACCCAGAGTCTCCGGTGAAAATATGACTCCGACGGCTAAGAAAGCCACTGCGGTGATGAACCGACTAAGCCAACCCATGCAGCAGAAGATGAAAGTGACTGAGTGATTAAGTGAACAGTAAATGTGGTTCTGCTTCTACCAAGGGACCAGAACACTGAACGAGGTGGTCTATAAGTTGAAGCAATAAAAGATGCTATTAAATCTTTCTCTACCTACCAAACCGAAACCAACCTACCAGCCCGTTGAAATTAAAATCCGGTTTACTTCACTTCCTTGTGGCCATTTCTTTCTGCACCCCTAACTTTTAAAGTCTCTCTTTTGCCCTTATGAAAATTAAACGGTCTTCTTTTCTTCTTCCAACACTACCTTCGTCCCTCACATCCTTTATTAGAATTAGGATGGTCAAAAAATCTAATTTTCTTGATCCAATCCATTTTTGCTCCGATCCAATCCATTTAAAATTCATTTTATTAAAATTTCATTTTAATGTATCTGGATCTCAATCTAATCTACATTTTATATATTTTATGGATTAAATATTCATTCTATAAATCAAGATTTTCAAATATGGATAATCCAAATTTTCAATTTAAATTTTTAGTTGGGTTAGGCTAAAGGTTGAGATGAACTAGGCTAAATTCAGACTCAGACGTAGAGATGGCAAATAAATTCGCCCACCGTGGGTATTGCCCGAATTCGTCCCCGTTTTGACGGGGAATCCCCGCATTGACTGGGTATGGGTATGGGTACGAGGAATCCCCGACTTTTTCAATTGGGTATGGGGATAATTATGGGGATGTACATATCCCCGCCATATCTCCGTCATCGTTTAAATTATTAAAATATTCACAATTAATTAAGTAACCATATATATCTATATATATATATATATATATATATATATATATATTTTTTTTTTTTTTTTTATTTTTTTTTTTTTTTTTTTTTTTTTTTTTTTTTTTTTTTTTTTTTTTTTTTTTTTTTTTTTTTTTTTTTTTTTTTTTTTTTATGTAATTATGTTAAAATGATGTATGTCAATTAAATTTTTTTTTGTCTCATATTTGAATATTTCTATTATTTTTTAATATTTTTATTCATTGTATATTTTCTTTTCACATGAGTATGTTTAATACTCTCAATTTAAGTGTTTAATAGCATAAACCTTTCATTTACTAGGTAATATAAAAAAAATTACTTATTTTTATTAATTTTTGTTTCATTTGAAGAACTTTTTTATTTCGCTAAAACAATTATTTCTCAACCATTGATTATATATGTTGATATTTGAAAAATGTTCTTAGATGTCTAAGGTATTTTTCATCTTATCATACCCTTAATTATATATTTGTTTTCCTTTGTGCAATTTCTTTCAGTAGTTTCTCAAATTGTTTCTAAGACATACATTTAATAATTTTTTAATATTTTTATTTGTTATTTATTTTCATCATGTAAAATACTATTTCAGTATATTTTATCTAATTATTTTTTATTTTCTAACTCATTACATCAATTATACTGTAATTTTTCACTATAATTGTATAAATAATTTTTATTTACTACAATATCAAAATTTAATGTAATTGTCATGAATATTTTTTTATTATTATGTTTATTATTTCTTATTTGCGTCATTTTGAGTAAGTGATGTATTATCATTTTTATTAGTGTATAAAAAAAGAGATTCATTAGAATTTAAAAAATTGAAGTAAACAAACATTTAAAATATATTTTAATTTGAATATTGTTTTCCTTTAATTTTTTTAAAAAATATTTTTAAATTTTATCAACTAGGTTTCATTAATGTTTGCAGTTTGCAAATTTAATAAATGTTTTAGTTCTAATAAAATTTTATTTGGTATTCTAATCTAAAATTTAAACAATTATAATTTATTTCAAAGTATTTGATATCAAAAAAAATCATCATCCTAATATTGAATATTTGATAATATTATATTTCCTTTACCGTAATTTTTTATTATTTTATAAAAATTAATTAAAATTTATATTAAAGTAGTAAGGAAACGAGTACGGGTATGGGTACGAGATTATACCCGTTACCCGGCGGGGATGAGGATGGGATAAAACTTTGATACCCGTTGGGTTTGGGAATGGGGATGGGGATGAATTTTTTTTACGGGGATGGGTATGGGATAGCGAAACTCGTCCCTGCCCCGTCCCGTTGCCATCCCTACTCAGACGGGCCTTGCTTGATGACCTCTATGGACCGGGCAGGACCGACGACCCTGAAGGGTTGGACGAGCCTGACGACCAGAACAGACTTTGCAGGTCTAAAGACATGAACGGGCTAGGCGAGCCCGAAAAACCGAACGAGTTGATCGGGCCCAACGCCTCGAAAAAGTTAGGGGAGTCCGATGACCTGAACGGGCCAGGTGGGCCCAAAGACCCGAACGAATCAAGCGGACATAATGACCCAAACGGGCCAGGCGGGCCTAAATACCCGAATGAGCCATGTGGGCTCAAAGACTCGAACGAGTTAAGCGGGCACAAAGACCCAAACAGGCCAGGCGGTCCCGATGACCCGAACGAGTCAAGTGAGCCTGAAGACCATAATGGGTTAGGCAGTCCCAATGACCCGAACAGGTCAGGCGGGCCCGAATACCTGCACGGGCCAAGCGGACCCGATGACCCGAATGGGCTAGGTGGGCCCAAAGACCTGAACAGACCAGGTGGGCTTGATGACCCGAACGGGTCAGGCGGTTCCGAAGACCTGAATAGGCCAAGCGGGCTAGAAGACTCAAATGGGCTGGGATGGGTCGACCCAATGACTCGGACGGGTCGTGCCCGACGACCTGTATGAACAGGGTAGACCCGACGTCCTTAATGGACTGAGCGGGCCCGACGACCCCGACAGGTTGAGTCGACCCGACGACCTAGACAGGCTAAGTTGACCCAACGACTCAGACGGATTGTGCCAGAAGAGTCGTACAGACCGGGCAGGCCCGATGCCAGAAGGGGCCAGGCAGGCCTAAAGACCTGGATGAGCTAGGTCAGACTGACCTGACGATTCAGGCAGGTCGTGCTCGACAACCTGTACGGACTGAGCAAGCTCGAGACCTCGATGGCCCTTGCGAGCTCGACGACCCGGACAGGTTAAGTGGTGTTGGCCTTAAAGACATAAGTTTTAGAAAATTCAATTTAAATTTCTTTTATAAAAAATGGATTATGGATTTTGAACTTGATCCAAATATTTGGATTAGATTTAAATCTTGATCCAAATATTTGGATATGGATTTTAAAAAAATCCAAACTTGTTTTGCTGAAAAAATGGATTTGGGTTGAAAATCTAATCCAATTATTTGGATCTAAAATGGATGAGGATTGGATCATTAAAAATCCAATCCATGCCCACCCCTATGTATTAATTAGGAGATGATGATGATGTTTCACGTTTTTGTGCAAGAAAAAAATTGATGATTTAGTGTTGAAAAATCTAGAAACTGCATCAGATATATCTTCAAATGATCCTCTTGGTGTGATATTTGGAAAAGAATATCCAGGACAGGTTAGAGGACTTTCATTTGGAGCTTGTCCTACACTTGCTTTCCAGCAATGTCTGACTGCAAAATTAAGTGGAATCAACTTTGCTTCATCTAGTGGAACTTCATCAAATACGGAAGACAAGTTTGTAAAGATGTAAAGTGAGCTTGCAACTATCAAGAACCAAATGAACCAAATGCAAACAGTGCTTGCCTATATTGCTTCTAGAAAATTTCTTAAACTTATTCCATTACTATTTTAAAATTATTCAAATACTTATATATTTTTTTTCATTGCATACACAGGATCTTCAAAGTGGTGCACCGTCTCCAAATGGTGTAGCAATATCAAGTGGTGGAAGCAAAACTGATTAGGATTAGGTTTAAATGTAGATTTGTATTACGATTTAACAATGACTTTTAATATTGTCTATTTTATGCTTAGATATTTCAACTCCTATGCACTTTGAAATTGTTGAACAATTAATGAAATTTCTTCTTTTGTTCATTTTTATCTATATATTAATATATTTTGTTTAGAGTTTTATCATTTTTATACAATTTAGATTGTGATTATTAAGGAAAAAAATATTGAATTATGAAATTATAATTATAGTTGGATAATAATAAATAATAAAATATTGAATTATGAACTTATAAATATAGGTGGGTGATAATAAATAGTAAAATATATTGAATTATAAAATACGCGTGAATAAATAAATATAATAAAATATTTTATTACAAAATAATTTATAATAATAAAATATAAATATTGTAATGTGATTTCTGGTGTTTTTAAGTGTCACTATTTTCAATGGATTTGTTTTGCAATACGTAAATAACGTCATTTTTAACTGTTATTAATTACCCCTTTAAAAAAATGCCACTTTATATAATGTACAAAATGACGTTTATTGCGGCATTTCACTTCAAAACGCCATATTATTCTTTTTGGCAGCAGAAATTACGACGTTTTCAAAAAATGCTAGGGACTAAAAAATGACGTTTAAAAATGCCGCAACGTACAAAATTAAACGCCACAACTTACACAATTTTTGTAATGCCACAAAGGCAAATAATAATCCCCTATTTGTGACCTCATAACTTATGTCGCACAAAGGCAAACCCAAAATTCGAAACAAATTCCTCAATATTTGCATGAGAAATGCTTACTTTATTTAACTTGCGACCATTAGAGACTAGTTTCAACTTTCCTCGGTCTTACACGTAATATGTGTGTTATCATATTATATAAATCACATATTCATCGTCAAGTTAACAAGAACATAAATTTTGTCTACTTACCTCATTATCCCAAAGTTTCAAAGCCACGTGATCAACATATAGAAGTAAAGAGGTGTTTGATGGGCCTCTACGAAACCCTTATTCACGTTATTCATTATCACCAGTCATCTCAGTTGCAACAACAAAGTTCACATATAAAGTTTCACTATGGTTCCTCCTATGAGCAAATGTTATGGGTCTTTATCTTGTAGCATCTTTGTTGCTTCCAACATGGGTAGAACTAACACTTTTTGTCCTAACCATTTCTCTGTATGAACATCATGATTCAAAATCAACACAAAAAATAATTATAACATAAAAAACCTAAGTTTAACCTACTCCTTAAACAACTTAAAATGATAACACCAAACCCCACCAACAAATCAGTAAATACAAAGAAAATAAAAATCTAATACAAACTGGATTGCCTAATTCAGAAGTCATTATCAGATTTGGAAACCTATTTCATATTGGGTAATCCGGTAAAATCCTACTGGACTGATCAATTCGAAAAAGATTCCCAAATCCAGTAGTGACTTTCGATTTGTATTGAAACTTTCTTCTTTTTCCTCCTCTCCGCCGACAACCATTTGCACTTGAAACTCAGCTATTACAAAATTAGGGGTGGCAAAACGGGACAACCCTATCCGTTTTAGCTCACTAACTTTAACTTTTTTTTTATTTTGTACTGGAGGCCTAATATAATTTGTTTTTTTTTTATTTTGGTACATTGGAATTGCAAACAATCATAACAAAAAGAAGCATACCCCATAAATCTTGTTCAACCTCGTTGTCTTCAACCTCCATCTCCAACATGCAACAACCTCGTCATCTTCAATCTCGTTCAACAATAAAATTAGGGTTTTCAACCAACGTTTTGGGCTCCAACCAACGTTTTAACCAACACAGAAGGAAACCCTAATTCCTAAACAGAAGAAAACCTTAAATCCTGAATAGAACAACATGCAAGGAGAAAAAAAAAACAGGGAGATGACGCCGATGACACATTTTGAAACCCTTACGCAAGGAGATAGGAGGTGCCTCGCGACAAGATCGAAGGTTCATCACGATGAGATCAGAGGTGCTAGCGTAGATCTCACCCTCATCGTTGTTGGATCTGTCCTTACTCTTGCTATCAGATCTCGCCTTTGTTGTTGTTGGATCTAGTCCTCATTCTCACCCTCGTAACTATTGGATCTAACTCCACCTTCGACCTTTGCATCTAGTGTATCGTCGACTTGTTTGGATGTGTTTGTGTCGTGTTGTGCTTACATGGAGTCTCCTGGTGGTGTGGTGGTTGGCTACGTCGAGTCAAGTGTCGTGGTGGTGGCGTGAGACGAGTTGTCACTGCCCTCGATTGTCGCGTTGAACGATGGCTAGCTGTGAATGAGGAGAATGATAAAATAGAATGAATGACAAAGGAGAGAAAAAGACGAGAGGAGACGACAGTGTTACAGTGAGATTGGTGGCTTGGCTTCTTTGTGAAATTTTGATGCTCCATGACTTGCACGTGCACATAACACATGTCAATGGTTACACATCACATGTTTATTTTTTAGTAAAAGTGGGCTACAAGCTGGCCCGTTGGGTTGGCGGGCCGAGCTAGTGAACGTTGCAGGTTACATTCTCAGTCCTGGCTCGTGTTTTGGGGCGGATTGGCATGTCAGAGTTGACCCTTTTTGCCATCTTTACACAAAATGCAAACATTGTTCAACATACCTATTGTTTTTTGCACCAAACAGAAGAAGGGAGCGATATTGATAGTGCGACGTCCTTGTCCTTGTCCTCGTCCTTAGAGGTTCAATTGTGTAGATAGGATAATGCACGATGTTTGTTGCCAGAGCAGTGGAGATGAGTTAAGAGAGATAGGATGTAACAACGACACGAAAAACAAACAAGAAGATGGGTTGTAAGGGGGTGGATCGGGTGCAGCGACAATGTTAGGAAAGGGGAAGATAGGTGAGAACTTCACATTAGGGTTTTTAAGAGGGTAAATGTGGGATTTTGAAACCTAGAGGGTTCAGAATGAAAAAGGGGATACATGAAGAAAGGGCCATTCCTTTCGTTATGGAAGGGGTTTTCTTCCTGCACCCCAAATATTTCTTTTGCACCTCCAAACTTTTCTTAAATTCCAAAACTACCCTTTTACTATTTTAAAATTTTAAATCAATCAATCTCTATTTCTCTCTCTTATTTAATGTCTCACTTTGTTTTGACTAAACCCTAGCCGCCGCTCACCCCCCAATCTCTCATCTGCCCCACTCTCCTCTCTAACGTGCCCCACTCGTCCTCTCTAAGGTGCCCCACTCCTCTCTATTTTTTGTTCGCTCTCCCTCTTCCCTTCACCATTCCTCTTCATTAACAGGTAAGTAAACATATCCCTGTTGTATATTTTAATTTTTTAATTCTTTTTATTGTTTCTGCCATGTTTGTTGCATCGTATATAGTCATTTTTTTTATTTGAGTATAGATCTGTAAAAACACAAACCTGGAAGTCGACTTCCATAAGTGACGGAAGTGGACTTCCACAGAACAAGTTTCGGAAGTGTAGATCACGCAAAAACATAAAAAATGGCACTTATGGAAGTCGACTTCCGTAAGCCATCAATACCGGAAGTCGACTTCCGTAGTTAAAAATAAGTTCCGTGAAGTGACTTCCGTAAACATTATTGACTTCCGTAAGAGAGTATGACTTCCGTAGAATCGTGGTGTGACATCCGTAGAAGACGCGACTTCCGTAGGCGTGACTTCCACTTCCGTAATGCCGTGTTCCGTTTGTAATTTTTTTGTACTTCATTTTAATTTTAATATAAATAATTTTGATATTAATTAATTTTAATTATTATTAATTTTAAATAATTAAAATTTAGAATAATAAAAATTTTAGTTATTTACGATGTTGAATAATTTTAATTTTATTTAATTTTATTATTGAGTAAATATAATTTAAAATAATAATAATTTAAAATAATTAAAATTTTAGTTATTTACGATTTTGAATAATTTTAATTTTAATTAATTTTATTATTGAGTAAATATAATTTTAAATAATAATAATTTAGAATAATTAAAATTTTAGTTATTAACAATTTTGAATAATTTTAATTTTAATTAATTTTATTACTGAGTAAATATAAATTTAAATAATTATAAATTAGAATAATTAAAATTTTAGTTATTTATGATTTTGAATAATTTTAATTTTAATTAATTTTATTATTTATTAAATATAAATTTAAATAATTATAATGTTGAATAATTAAAATTTTAGTTATTTATGATTTTGAATAATTTTAATTTTAATTAATTTTATTATTGAGTAAATATAATTTTAAATAATTATAATTTTTAATAATTATAATTTTAGTTATTTACGATTTTGAATAATTTAAATTAATTTTATTATCGAGTAAATATAACTTTAAATAATTATAATTTTGGTTATTTACGATTTTGAATAATTATAATTTTAATTAATTTTATTATTGAGTAAACATAATTTTAAATAATTTTAATTTTGAATAATTTTAATTTTAATGAATTTTATTATTGAGTAAATATAATTTTAAATAATCATAATTTTAAATAATTATAATTTTGAATAATTAAAATTTTAGTTATTTACGATTTTGAAAAATTTTAATTTTAATTAATTTTATTATTGAGTAAATATAATTTTAAATAATTATAATTTTAAATAATTATAATTTTGAACAAATTTATTGAAATTTATTTTAATATTAATTTAATTTAATTAATTAAAATATTAATTCATTTTATTTATAATTAATTATAATTTTGAATAATAATAATAATATATTATAATTTTGAATATTAATAATTATAAATAATTATTATTTTGAAAAATTATAATTATTATTTATAATTTTGGATAATTTTAATTAATTATATTGTTTGAATAATTTTAAATTACATAATGGCTAGGACAAGAAGAGCACATCGTGGTGGCTCAAGTTCTTCACATGCTGAGGCTTTTGAGTAATAGCCTAGGCAGAGACCTACTGCATCTGTTCGCAGAAGAGGTAAGTGTCATCACAGAGAGAGTGTGGTCCATCATCTCATGGGGAAGCTGGTTCATCAACTGGTCATGGAGAAGCTGGTCCATCGTTACCAACTCCTACTGATATTCATGAGGAGCAAGAAAATATAATTCACCATGAGGAGGTTGTTGCCGGGCAGGACCACGATGTTTTAGGAGGATTTCCTGGAGGACCCGAGGATACATCTTTGTTGACTGGATTTGCTGATCATGTTGCATGTGCTATTTGGGATGGCCAAGTTAGTATTGTACTTTAATAATTTATTTGTTGAAATTGGTGGATGAATTTAAAATATTTGTATAATGGTTTTTATTAGGACCGAGTGGACATGAAGTTAGTGTCCCATGGCAAGAAATTGAAAAGATTCGGAGTTTGTCATGCAGTTGTTGAGCCATTTGTTCAAAATTCAGGGTTGATGCCACTATGTGATATAATATATGAATATCCTGATAAGTGTCTCATACTAGCTTTTGTTGAGAGGTGACATAGAGAGACCAGCAACTTTCATCTTCCTTTTGGAGAGATGACTGTGACATTAGACGACGTTTTTGTCCTTCTCCATTTGCCTATAGTTGGAGAGCTTTTAAGCAATGAAGCATTAGACTTCGATGTTGCTCTTCAGTGTGTGATTGATCTTTTAGGCGTTGAACGGTCGAAGGCGTCATCTGAGTTGAATCATTGTCGCGGTCCTTATGTAAGACTCAGTTGGTTGAGAGACGTCTACACTGAGTGTTGTGACAATCAGCAGTGGTAGTTTGCGGCACGGGCGTATCTGCTGCATCTTGTTGGCTACACCATCTTTGTGAATAAGAGTGCTACCTCCATCAACGTCTTGTACCTCAATATGTTTGCAGATTTGCAGTCTTGTGGAAGGTTTGCATGGGGAGCTGCTGCATTGACACATCTTTATGAGCAGCTTAGCGATGCCAGCCTTGCCCACACCAAGCAATTAGTTGGATATCTTACTCTTTTACAGGTACAAAATTATTTTTCAAAAATTAACTTTTTACTTTGGTCATATTTTTTGTTTCGTTGTTGAAAAATCTTTGCATTTGTTTGTAGAGTTGGATATATGAGCACTTCCCAGGATTGGGAAGGAAGCAAGTACTAGACAGCTATAATGAACAGAGACCTCGGGCGACGTGTTATGTGACACTGAGACTGAATTGTACTTTGCTTGAGGTTAGGGCACAATTGGATGCATTTACGTACAATGGGGTCATTTGGAACCCCTACGCAACACATCGAGTTACTCGTCCTCTTATGAACATCGCTATATTTTGTGGCTTCATCCGGTTGGGAGAAATTGTGCACCGTCATCTGTCGGACTGTGTCTTGCGCCAATTTGGGTTTATGCAGCATATCCCGAGGTCTCCACTTTCTATTGGTGATTTCGGCTTAGCAGACATTGATGCTCGATGGATTCGCTTTGCGGGTCATGTGTTGAAAGGTTTGCTTCCAGCTATACCTCCTTATTCTTATGTAGATGGCTACCTATAGTGGTTTAGACAGGTATCTCATCCGTATATTATTCCGGGTAACCATGACGATCGACCTACTTTAGTGCCCCAACTTCGATGACATGTACTAGATGATCTTCCACCGCAGAGGAGATCACCCGATTCATCATTCGACTTATCTGTAAGTATTTGAAAACTAGATTTCAATACATGTAAATTATTTAATTTACTTCATTTCATGTTGTCATTACAGGGTGCTATTAGACGCATGATTTCCGTCTTACAGAGGATGGTAGATTGTCGCGATGTGAGTGAGGGGATAGTAGCATGGGAACACACTAATGAGGCGTTGCGGATAGGTCGTCAGACAGTTGAAGAATATGGCAGCAATAATAGAGGAGGTCGAAATGTGTGAGGGAGGTGGTCTAGTTCTGTATAGGAGACCTTTTTATATTCTTATGTGAACTTGACTTTATTTCTATCCTTTATATTAGTTAAATAGTCATGAACTTTTGATATTTTATGACGTAGAACTTCTTATTTTTTTAATCACATAATTTGTTTTAATGTATGTTTATATGCAATTATTTTCTTTATTGAGTTAATGGTGATTGCACTAAGGCCAAAATATATTCGTCCCTTGGCCAGAAGAGTTATAATTTTATAAATATGCTGAATAATTACAAATAGTTTTTAATGTCTATATGACAAAATATTGAGTTACAAAAATAACTATCCTTAAAAAATTAAATACAAACATTAGTCCATGCCCAGGTCCACATAACTAGTATTCACACCCATCAAGTGCACAAATGTCTGCATCCTGTTAACGTAAAACGCAGACCAAGCTCGAGCCTCGGATAACAATGTGTAGATGATATGATATCTACCATGGGTATAGGACAACCATCTTTTAGGTGAACATGTAACAAATGAATGATGTGATACATTGAAATTGTAAATCAAATAAAAAAAACAATTATGTTACTTGAACAAAATGAGAATCGTGAACATGTCCTATACATATTAGCTTATGTTGTTTTGAATCAATTGGTGGTCTGGTACGTAGTGGAAAAACTGTAATGTTTTGCCGTGATGATAAGCAGACTAAGATAACATTATATCGATTAGCAATCGCGTAGCCCATATCGGGTATAGTCATCCACTTATCCATATTAGCCTGTAAATAATGTAAATAATGATTAATATTGGTTAAGAAACGTATTTGTAAGAAGTGAACAATAAAGTTTCAGGAAACGAATATAACATACCTCTGCTTGCGATTCCACTAACAATGACTTCCTTAATTCTTCAAGACGGTCATAAGATCCTACTAATCTTGCGTATTCATCACGCCATTGACTAAGTTCTTTAAAAAGATCATGTCGGATTAGGGGCCACAATTCCTCACCCATCTCTAACAAGGCAACAATACATTTATACCCACAATGGCCATCAGCAACCACATCAACAACATTGACAATGTAAAGGTGACAGATAGGATTAAATTGATCTAACATCGAAATTGCACTTTCTTTACATTTCCTTTTAGATTTTGTGTCACTTTTCATGGAATGACCACTGTGAGAGGAAAAGAAGGCGTCGACATGCTCAAAGTAGGATGGATCACGCTTAGTGGATCGTTCTGATCGATGACCTTTTTTTTGTTGTGCACCTTTGGTTTTAACTTTTTACATTGGAGCCACCATTGATGTCATTGCAGGACACACAATTTCATATAACTTTTGTTTGATTGTTACTTTTCCTGCAATGCCGACTTCACTGAAACGATTCACAACCATATAAATTTCCTTGTCTATGCATAACCTAGGAAGCGATTCATTTGATGAAATATTTGAGAAGCTTAATCTAGTCTACATTATATGAAGAACAGTCGGAGGAATCACCCCATAGACATATCGTGCTAATTCACAAGCACACGGTAAATCATATGTTGCTCTCAACACACATCCACAACTCTCGTTGTCAAATCCTATATGATTGACTCGTTCAACCTCATCAACAATGAGTCCTAAAGCATGTCTTGATACAATTCCAACCAATCTTTTATACATGCCTCCCTTATACGCGTCACTGATTAGATTTATACTTTTTTTCAAAAAATGCCTTGATTTCATTATGTTAGAGGATAATAACGTTATGGATTGCATCCCAACACGAGCATAAGTCTCCCATACTACTTCCTAGAACTTTCTTCAGGCTCCAGTGCGCTGATTCAACCCTATTATATTTAACATAAACAATATTATAAGTGAGTTAAGAACATAACTAATGATAATAACAATGAAACATACATGTTTGATGTTGTGTTTCCTAAATGCATTACTCGATTTGTCCATGCCTTTACGAAGAATTTTTTATAAGGAATTATCCAACTTTCATTGACATACTCAAAGAATAAAGGCCATGAAATACAAACATGACGAAGGCGGTCAACACAATCATTAAAGGACGACTCATCTTCACAATACATAACATTTTCCCATGCTTCCATCACAACATCCCATGCGTCAACAAAATTTACTAACAATTTGCACTTCGCTTGCACATTTTTCTGAATATGGAATTGGCAGAGGAGATGATAACATTCAGGAAAAACACTACCAATAACATTCATCAAAACAAGGTCTCTGTCGCTCACAATTACTTGTGGACCGTCCTCAGAGGTCATGAATAATCCTCTAAATCTTTTTAGGGCCCAAGTGAAATTAGATTATCGTTCACTATATATGAATGCAAATGCAGCAGAGAAAGTCAACCCTGTAGATGTCACCCCTACTATCTCAAGTAATGGCAATCGATATTTGTTGGTTTGTAGGTGGTGTCCATCAAGAATACGATATTAAATGCATTTAACAATTTAACAGAATCATGATGTGTCCAAAACAGATCATTAACCACTTCAGATTCTTCTTGACATCTACTCCAATGGATGTAATTATCACGATCTAACAACATCATCAAGTGTTGTAATTTAGTTCTTGAACCTCTTAACGATCGTTTATAAGTGTATCTTGCATTATAAATTTGCTTTATCGTTGTGACATTACACTCACTATTTTCTTTCAAAGTAAGTAGAATATTTGCTGCCTTGACTTGACTCTTAGACATGTCAACAAGCAAGGACTGTTCAGAAGATTTTAACCTCCCAACAAATGGGTGACCAACTAGTGTATGAGACACATCATGGTTATGATATCCACACATTACCTTCAACATCCAACCATCTCCATTACTAATTGGTTTGCCTTTGAGTTTAAATGGACAATCACATTTTCTTGTGCCATAGACACTAGACTGAACATCAGATTTATACTTCCTATACTTACCACCCCTTTCACAGCCTAACAATACATACGTTTTCCTCACAAATTGACCAGTAACTTTGTCAGATCTGATAGTGACAACAACAAAACCAAGATGAAATGTTATCCCTCGAACCCACTGAATCAACTCATCTCGTGTTGAAAATATCTGATCAGTCGTAAAATTATTTGTATAGTCTCCATCACTCATCTCATTTATAAAAAAAGATAAATCTGAGATGAAACTCGAATTTACTTGTGAATCCATGAAAGTTAAAGGGAGATCGTCCATCTTAGATAACTTTAACCACCTATAATCTAACATTAGTAATCAATACCACTTTTTACAAAATAAAAAATATATATAAAAAATGAAAATATTCCTCGAACAATTAAATAAATATAAAAAAAAATAAAACATACATAAACACTCAACAATAAAAAAATCAAAATAAATAAAATTAAATCAATAAAAAATAAAAATATTCATTCAAAAATATAAAACAAACACACAATAAATAAATAAATAGTAAACTTAAACAAATAATAATTAAAACACACAAAAATATAACAATAAAAAATATATAAACAAAAAATAAATATTCATGTAAATAAAAGTTAAATAAATAATAAATAAAACATAAGTTATTATTCAAACCCTAACAAAATTATAAATTACAAAATGAAACTAAATTAAAATATCACTAAGTCTAAAAGCATCTACGGAAGTGGAAAAGTGAAAGAAAAAAGAAAAAAAGAAAGCTTAGTGTAAAAGCATCTACGGAAGTGGAAAGGTGAAAAAAAAAAGAAAAAAGAAAGCTTAGTCTAAAAGCATCTACGGAAGTGGAAAAGTGAAAAAAGAAAAAGAAAAAATAAAGCATGGTAGAACATAGAAACGTCAGAAGTGGAAAAGGTGAAAAACAAGAGAAACCACCTTAATACGGAAGTGGAAAAAATTTACTCACCACAACAAAAAGCTACTTACAAAAAAAAAAAAAAACACTTCGGAACTCGACTTTTGGGCGCAAAAATTCACTTAAATACCGGAAGTCCACTTCCGTGACACTAAAAAATTTCACTTCACCGGAGTCCACTTTCGATTTAATCATACACTTCCGGAAGTCGACTTCCGTTTCACACATACATTTCCGGAAGTTGACTTTCGTATAAGGGAAAAAATAATTTGATTTCCGTAAAATTTCACTTGTCTTCCGGAAGTCGACTTCCGTTTTACATATACACTTTCGGAAGTCGACTTCAGTATATGGAAATAATAACTTGACTTCCGCATAAGTTCACTTCTGCTTCGGAAGTTTCCACTTCCGTAAATAAAAATGACTTCTGTAAAATGTAACATGAAATATTAAAAACGCAGCATAACATTTACCTCAGACATAAACTTATCAAATATAAACTTATATTCTAATGCGCATACCTTTTTCTGAGAAGAAATGAAGCAAATGGTGAAATACGAGTGGACCCTCGACTGAAAAATTCACACCTCAACCACCAACGAAATTTCTTCGAAAGTGAAATAAGGATTGCAGTGTAAGTGAAACTGAAAGAAAAGGGGGTGCAGGGTATATAAAACACTGCTGGTAATTAATTCAGGCAGCCAATTAACTCTGCCATTTCATAATTATTTAATTATTGCGTCTACATAATTAATTTTTTTTATTTATGTAATTTTCCAAGAACATAAATGAAAGAGCATGAATATTTGGAGGTGCAGAAGAAATATTGGGGTGCAGGAAGAAACTCCCGTTATGGAATTGTCACCGGCCCAACTATCTCAGGGCCGAATGAGAGCCCATGTAGAGATTTTCATGATTTCATCATCCCGCCTCCAAAATCAAAACAGTGAGACAAATAAAAATTCCCCGCTATTATTTTTATTTTTTCAAATAAAATTTTAAATAACTAGTTACCATATCAAGTCTTCCTCCAGAAGTTTGTTTCTCATTTTGCCGCTTGTTTCTTCCGTTTCCGCTTCGCATGATGGAAGCTAGTTACGCGTCGCGAGTGTTTCGAGGTGTTCGTTTTGTTCTCCGTGGCTTCAATCCCGCCGCCGAAAGCCAGGTTTCTCTCTATCCTTCTCTATTCTGTTTTTCTTCTTCCGTAAGGTTGTTTTATTTATCCCTTGAATTGCTGCTTGTGATTTTGTAGATCCGGGTTAAGCTTGAAGATGGCGGTGGAATTGACGCAGGGCAGTATGGTGGTAGTTGCAGTCATGTTATTGTCGACAAGATTGCTTATGTGAGTTCAGTACGATTTGCTTTTTCTTTAGCCCTATCATCGGCCTTCATTTTAAAGAGAGGGAGCATTATGTGTTGTGCGTGTAGGACGATCCTCTGTGTGTTGCTGCAAGAAAGGACCGGAAGGCGGTCGTCACTGCACTCTGGGTTGATCACAGTGCTGATATTGGAATGCCCGTTGATGCTTCTTCGGTTAGTTTCTTCTTCCATTCCCTTAATTGGAGTGCCTTTCTTTCTCATGAAATGTTGAGTTGAGTCCGCTTGGAACAACTTATTTGGCTTCTCTTATGGTAGAAGCACTTACATATTAGAAAACTACCTAATGTTGTGTCCATAAGGTGTTTTCAACTTGAGTCCTCTAGGTAGTATAAGATAATAACTTATAGTTTTTGTGGAAATAATTCAGTCACTTTTTTTAAAGTTTTGAAACAACTTATGAATAAATCTTTATATTATAAGCGTTTATTTAGTAAGTACTTGATTCATCTGTAAACACAACTCGGGGGAAAGATTTGGTTACTTCCAAATTATAAAAATTTAAAAAAAGATTAGAAATTCCGACCAATTAGTTAACTGGTTTTGTTTACACTGTGTCCAGAAATCTTTAGACTTCCGAGTCACTTAGAGAGCCAGTGGTGTTTTTATTTTTGTTCTGCTTTGTAGGATGAATTTGTAGTAATTTTAACCTTTAACTGAACAAATTGAGTTTTCCATTTGGCAGGTTATGTATAGACCTCCTAAAGACTTAGATGGAATACCAGGTGCAAAAGATTTGATAATGTGCTTGACTGGTTATCTACGGCAGGATCGGGATGACATTATGGTGGGTATCTGTTATACTTTACCGTGTGATTTATTCGGAGGAGGTTGTGCGCTTTGTTTTGTGAGCTTACTTGAATTTACCTTCACCTTACTTTCCCTTAGACCATGGTCGGCCTGATGGGTGCGAAGTTTTCTAAACCATTGGTAGCAAACAAGGTTACTCATCTCATATGCTATAAATTTGAAGGTTTGTCTAATTTTCGTAAATCCTGCCTTTCACTTTTAACTGCGTGTGTATGCTTTTATTGTTCTCTTAATTGCTTCATATTACAGACTATTCATGCTTATTTTTATTTCGTTTTGTTTGTTAACTCCGTTTTAAAATTCAACTTTCAATATAGGAGAGAAGTATCTGCTTGCCAAGAGATTGGGCACAATAAAGCTAGTTAATCATCGTTGGTTGGAAGATTGGTATGTATGTGTATCCTGCTACCTTTACAAGGATGTGAATGAATCTCATCTATTTGACCCTTTTTCATTTGACTTGTTGGGATTATATAAATTTAAAGTTTTTTCAAATAAAGTTCTGTTTATTTTTTCAGCTTGAAGGAATGGGTGCTTCTTCCTGAAGACAAATATAACAAGAGGTTAGGCGTTATATCACTTACAAGTGCAAATATTTCACTATAAATTTTTATCCACATCCTAGCATGCAATGCAAGTGTAGCATTTCGGATATTATGTTGATGGAAGCTGAATGGGGACAGTATTCTTCTTTCAATGCTCGCATATTTGTCATACTCTTCTATATTTAGAGATTGTCTACATACATCTTGTTTCGTGTTATTCAATGACCTTGATAATGATTGCGGGAAATGATCTCATTATTACTAAAGGAAAATATAGCTCAACTGTACTTGGGTAGAATATAAAATGTCATTTGCTTTACTCAACATCTTATTGCCAATAAGAATAATGCACCATGTCCTCGTTAGTTCTCTCATTCTTTGGCATTCCTTGATGATTTATGACTTACACTCATGCACTTGCCATGTTCAAATAGTGTCACATAATAAGGAAAATTTATTAAGTTTTACCTGTCATCGAGTCATGTGGATGCACTACTGTAAGAGGCATTTCAGCTTATAGTTGAAGTTTTGTGATTAAATCACTTGTTCTTCCTATGATTACTTTATTTTCCATAAGCTTTTAAAAAATCTTATCTTTTCAGCTAATTACTGAAGCTTTGTTCCTTTTCAATAGTGGTTTTGAACTAGAAATGACGGAGGAAGAGGCCAAGGATTCGGAGGAAGAGGGTGAAGATGCTAAGCTGGGACAATCAGGTGGGAGAAATATACAACAAAGCCCCCTTGGTTCGAAATTTGGCCATGCTGCAAATCATGGATTGTTGAAATCAGTAAGAGAGGCATCGAGCAACTTACCAGATTCTACTGGTCCACGGGTTTTGCCAAATGTCAATAATGGTGAAGACTCTTTAACCATTCCAGAAAGCAAGAGAAAATCTGATCAAGACTCTAGCTTTTATAATGTTGATGACTCAAAGATAAGCTATCAGACTCCTGATATTTCTAAATTACCTGACAAATATACAAATACCACTGAGTCTAAGAATGCTGATTATCCAAAGGCACTTGGCTGCCAGGACCCTGGCAATACGGCAAATACAAAATCATCTGTTCAGCGGTCTGGTCTGCATGGTAACACTACGGAGTCTAAGAAGTTGATAAATGAATTGACATCAACATCTGCAAGTGCAGCTGGAGTTGCACATTCAAATGAAAAACTTAGAACCACAAGTTATTCTAGAAAGAACCAAAGGGAATTTTCTGTCCCAAGGATATTAGACGGAAGCTCAGGCATAGAAGGCAACAGATGTGAAAACAGTAAGGCTGGCGAGGAAATTCAGTTTATGAAATCTACCAGTTTAGATATTTCTGGGAGAGGAAATGATTTTACTAAAGGGGATGAACCAATTAGTTTATTGCCTCAAAAGAGGATAAATGAAGCTTCTTCTACGAAATTAAAATCACGAAAGGTGTCTTCTGATGCAAAAGTCTCCATCCAATCAGCAAATGGTAAATCTCAAGGATTAAAAGTGACATCTCAGGTTGATGAGCCACCCAAAGCTGGTTCTAACTCCAACTCAGTGGCATTTGATGAGCATTTCTCAAGAAATGCTGGCCCAGAATCTGCACAGCGTGATAGTGTCTATCAGAATAGTCCACAATCGGCTATTCGAAGCATAAGTGAGTCTAAAATTAATGGCAAGCCTGATGTCACAAGTTCTGGATTGCGACAAGTTGGTTGTGATGAAGCCGGGCTGCATATCACCAAAAGTCTTGATTCCTCGTCAAAGGGAAACAAAAACTCTCATGATGTGGAATCCGGTGGTTGTACTAACTTGGATTTAAGCAATGAAGAATGTAATAAACTGGTTAGAAAATCACCCACAAAGAAGTCAGTTGTCAAGGGAATTTCAGGTTCTAAACCTAGAGTAAGTGCCACTGCTCGACATAAAAGATCACTTTCCTTGAATAAAACTAACCTTGGTGAAGGTGTAGCTTTATGCAGCGAAAGCAAAGAGATTTGTGATGCGAAGATTCATCAGGGTTGTCCCCAAAACCGGGATATTAACAATATGATGGAGCAAGAAGCAGTTACTAAAAATACAGATGATGCTTCTGACAGAGCTGACTTTTTTACCGATGAAACCGAGGCTCCAGATGATAAATGTGAATTTGAGTTTGGAATGGCACTAAATGAAGAATCAGTCCATCCTTCGGAAAAGCCGAATAGAGCAACAAAAGAGAAGTCAGAAACAATTTGCCCTGCAACAAAATGTGAAGAGGCAATGCCTCCTAAGAAATGCACAAATAAAGCAGAAATACAGAAAACGTCTTCTTTGTTAGTAAAGAATCAAGCAAGAGAATGTGCTGCTGGTAAAGCTAATGCCACAGTTAGTAAATACGCAGACGATGCAAGTGACAGAACTGAGACTTTGGATGATGAAACCGAAGATCCAGATGACAAACTTGAAAATGAGTTAGGAATGACAACTGAAGAAGAATTGGTTAATCCTTCCAAAAAACGAGATAAATCTACAAAGGTTCATCCTTCAAAAAAACGAGATAAATCTTCAAAAGAGAAGCCAGAAGCAATTTGTCCCGCGTCAAAATGTGAAGAGGCAATGCCTCCTAAAGGAGTTACGAATAAAACTGAAAAACAGAAGCCATCTTCACTGGTGGTAAAGCATCAAGCAAGGAAACGTCCTGCTGGTAAAGCCAAGGCCACAGTTGCCAAGGATTTATCGAAATCTAAAGTTGCAGTATCTAAGGAAAAGGTTCCCAATGAAACGGGGGATGAGGCAGAGATAGAAACTGTGGAAGAAGTGCCCTCTCCTGCTGATCAACATGACAAGTCGGCCTTAGCAAGAAATAAGTCAGTGACTTTAGCTGAAGAAGAGAAGGAGAATAGACCAATTGATCTAATGCAGGATCCTGTGAAGGGCAGAAGCAATGGCAATCCAACTAATAAATCTAATGTAAGGTCAACAAATATCAAGTCTACTAAAGTGGGGCTCAATCCATCTATATCAGAATCTAACACGAGAGTAAAGACTGAAGCGGCTTTTTTTATATTAAGCGGTCACCGTCTACAGAGAAAAGAGTTTCAGCAAGTAATCAAGCGCTTAAAAGGAAGGGTTTGCCGGGATTCTCATCAGTGGTCATATCAGGCGACACACTTTATAGCTCCAGACCCCTTACGCAGGGTTGAGAAATTCTTTGCTGCGGCTGCTTCAGGAAGGTAAGGAATATCAGACAAACTAAAATGAAGTTCGTATACGATGCCCCTGCTTAAACACTTGTGTTCAAACCAAAGCAAGTCGGCAAGGAAAATTTTTGTTGCAGTAACTTCCCATGTAGTGTAGATTTCAGAATGGAGGTGTTACTTCAATCTCCTTCGAAAATCATTGAAAAATAAGCATAACCTAGCGTCTTTCCCTTTCCTTTCGTATTCTCAGTATAACAATGTAATTTGGATTTCTTTGATTATAAATAACTATTCAATCTTCGGTGGAATGCAGGTGGATTCTGAAAATGGATTACCTAACTGACAGCAGTCAGGAAGGAAAACTCTTGGCGGAGGAGCCGTATGAGTGGCACAGGAATGGTCTCAGTGAGGATGGAGCAATCAATATGGAGGCTCCGAGAAAGTGGCGGCTAGTTAAAGAAAAAACAGGTCATGGTGCCTTCTACGGAATGCGTATTGTTGTATACGGCGATTGCATTGCTCCGCCTTTGGTATGTTTTGTTTTTATTGAGAATGTTCCTTTATTACTTGCCAATGCTACCGTGACTTTCATCCGAATTGTAATAGACTTTAGGGATGGTCTCTATTTTTAATGCAGTTTTTGTTTGTACAGTCATTAATGGAAACGAGTTTCCAACCATTTCAACTGCGTTTTATTGACGATGACTTATATTTCCGCTCCAACACAACTGTTTTACAGGATACTCTGAAACGTGTCATCAAAGCTGGCGATGGAACAATATTAGCCACTTCTCCACCTTATACACGATTCCTTGGCACCGGAGTCGACTATGCTGTAGTTAGCCCTGGCATGCCACATGTTGATATCTGGGTCCAAGAGTTCTTAAAACATGAGATACCTTGTGTTGTAGCGGACTATTTGGTTGAGTATGTTTGCAAACCCGGGTTCTCCCTCGAGAAGCATGTGTTATACGGCACTCATTCTTGGGCAGAGAAATCATTGGATAAACTTAAAAGCAAAGCAGAGGAGATTGTTGCTCCTGAGGATTTCAGTGATGATGATGATAGTGATGATGTACCTTGCCAAGTGTGTGGATCCCGCGACAGAGGAGATGTAATGCTGATTTGTGGTGATGAAAGTGGTTCTGTTGGGTGTGGAGTGGGTACCCACATCGATTGCTGCGATCCTCCACTAACACAAGTCCCTGAGGACGACTGGTTTTGTTCAAAATGCAGTACCACTCCAAACTCCTCAAAAAATTCCACTAAAAGGAAAAAAAATGTTTTATCATAATCTAAGACCAAGTGATTGTTTGGGATACTTACCTGTATTATGTCAACCTTTGCACCTTCCTTTCTATCTAGTCTTTTTAGTTGTCATCTGCACAACAATAATAGTAATGTAAATCCTTTGTAATTAACAAAATTAACTTATTTCAAACATGTTTGGGTAACGCTCTCTATTGACTCGGGGTTGAATGGCAAGACGTTTCTAACCAGTCAAAGTGTTACATATTATGAGCATAGTCTGTGTAAATATGGTCTTTTTTCTTTCTAATTAATTTTATTAGTAATTTTTTAAATACGTTTTTTTTCTTTCTAATTAATTTCATTAGTATTTTTTTAAGATAATAAACGTTGAATTTACGTATTTTAATTTAGAAAAGGTACATAAACTTTTACATATAGCTATTATAAAACTCAAGTGTGCGATAATTCTCCTATTTCACAAATAGTCACAGTAATTGATTGATTAAAAATCTGTTTAAATAAAAGGATAAACTGATATCTTTTCGATATACAAGACATGTCAAACAGATTGACTTATCACGAGTTAAGTTGAAAATTAGTGAACCTAATCTAGGGAAGTAAAAAATTTTGCAATTCGTATAAAAAAATACTTATTTATTTTTAAGAATTTAAATATTTAAATAATTTTTTAAGCCATCCATGAGATGACAATCACAATAAAGTTAAGAATCAGTATCCATATAGTCTAAGAAAACATGAATAATATTACACATTTGTTGTCATGATATTCAACAAAATATAAATAAAAAATTACACATTTTTGTCATGCTAATTTAGAAAAAATTGTTTATAAGATGGTTGATTGAGTAATTTGTTACAAAAATTATAGTTAAAGATTAAAGTATCAACGTATATAGCTTGACAATCAAATTAATTAAACAAATTGCAAAAAAATGTTGGTGGGTCAACCCATCTCGAACTCGTTTAACGAGTGAGTTAAGTGAGATGGATTGAGTTTAACTCACTTTTGAAAAAAATGAACGTTTATCAAACCAAACTAACTCGAATCTGTGGTGAACCGGATTGGCTCACAGGTTAAAACTCATTTTTGACATCTCTAATAAAGCACGTACTCGTAAGATCGACAAAAGGTGAAAAAGTGAGTTGAAAGTTTGTTATCAGTGTACAAGTATGTGTGTGGTAAAGTAATTTGTTAAAATAGTTAACAAAATATAAAAAAAAGGCTTAATTGTATTTAAGTTAGATTATTTACTTATTTTTTTTTCAATTTATTGTTTTTGATAATAAAAGGCTTCATCAAAAGCTTTCTTTCTTTTTTAGAAGTTTAAGTTAACTTCTAAAATGGCAACAATGTGACATTTTTAAAATTTAGTCATGTTTTTCAATTTGATAAAATATAGCAATGTGATCTTCTGTACGTTAACGAAGTTAATTTAATAAATGATTAGTATACCTTTTTACAAACTACATTGTATATAAATTAAAATCGTTAATATTTATGTATCAACTGTTTCATTATTAATTTAGTGGAAAAAGATGACATTGTGATTTTAAAAAATGAAAAACTTGAATGAAATTTGTTAATTACTGATCAAATTAAAAAAGAGTTAAATATAGAATTAAATCAATAAAAAGTTATATAAATAAACATGTCATATGATATGATTTAATAAAATTAAATTTTTATTTATGATTTTTTTTTCAAATGTTTTTTAATTAATATATAATTTCCCACTATTTTACTTTTAGATTAATTATTTTAATTACATTTTTTTATTGTTAATTGTTATATACATTTTATATTGGGTATACATTTATCGACTTGATTCAGTGTTTTACAATATTTGAAATTAAATTAAATATAAAAAACAAAATATAGTGTATGTGTACTTTTAAGTAGATATCATATTTTCATTACATTAATTAGTATAACGATCGAGCTATATCAGAGATTGTAATAGTCAAAATTCGGGTGACAAAAACGAATTGGGCCGGTCCGCTAGTAAAAATACGGGGGCAAACTAATATTTTGACTTCACAGCTCCCTGAAGTTCGATTTTCATAGTCTTAGGGTATGTTTGTTTCTAATCATGGTAATGTTTCTGCTACTGTGGAATGATGAATTTGCAATTAACACTTCTGTTTGGATCTATGATTGCAAAAGGATTTGAGAGTGCAGATTTTCGTGAGAGAGGTGGATGCATCTGTTCATTATGTTAAGATTCAAGTGTGTTTCCTGTTCATTTTATGCAAAATAACGAAAATGTTCTCATTTCAATTTGAAAAAATGTTTTTTTATTTATTTATTTTTATGTCTGCAAGAAGTAAATTCCTTGATACCTTCACTTGTACGTAGACTAATTTTAATTTGTTTTCTCCGATTTAATTATATAATTTTCACTACACCAACATCACTAATATTAATAACACTAATAATAACAACAACAATAATTAATATATCCATATATCCAAAATTAATATAAATTTTTTTATAATAATTATAATAATAAATTCAATTAAATTTTATGTTTCATTATAAATAAAAAATTTAATTCAATTTTAATTTAATTTCCATTACTTACATTTTAATTTATTTCACAAGGATAAATCGATAATTGTCTACTTTTATCAATTAAAATATTTTTTCAATCTATTACATCCATCAAATCATTCACAAATTTTTTCTTTATATCTTTTCATCTATTCCTTTAAATATCTTAATTCAAACAAATTCACAATCCACATGATCTCCTCAAATCAATCTATTCTCTCTTTTTCAAATTATCTCCTCAATCCAAACACTATCTTAAAAAGTGAGTGGATGAGCTAATGCCGACCGCTTGAATTCAATTTGAATATTTACTTCCCGACATTGAAGTGTTGTCATTTCATTTAAGGGGTTGTTTATAAAATGGAAAAAAAATATTCTATGTGTAGCATCGATTCAGATTAGCAAGCATGTGTGAGGTCTTAAGATTCCATTTAGTATTATATGAACCGATTATGGAAATCCGGTATAGGGTTATCCAAATAGGGTTTGACAACATTCGAATACAGGTAGATGGAAAGAAGGGAAAAACAGATTTTAGCACACATCGGATTTCTGGTAAAATCGTTAACTGACTTTCAAAATAAGTGAAGAGTAGCAAACATATTTGGAATTGTGTCCCAGCATTCCGGTTAAGTGGTTTTAACGAAATTTAAAATCTGTTTTTTTTTTTTATACTGTTGTTTTTTTTTTTATA
>Ga0209589_1002147_pt1 | contig 33766 bp, 9 predicted proteins | sample CowpeawhiteBW_FD_187525 | JGI IMG/M metagenome (GOLD analysis project Ga0209589, IMG submission 187525) | Root nodule microbial communities of legume samples collected from California USA - Cow pea white BW (SPAdes) (version 2) | ecosystem: Host-associated > Plants > Roots > Nodule | place: USA...
ATATATATATAAATATATATATATATATATATATATATATATATATATATATATATATATATATATATATATATATATATATCATGTGATGGATCTAATATCAAATAATTTAATCCAACATAATATACACTAACTCAATAAAATTATTAACTATCATCTTAATACACGTAAAAGTTCAAAGACATACATACTTTTAATTTTTTAATATATACATATAATATATCTCAGTAAAATTATCATTTCAAAACACAACAAATTTGTTGAGAGAGATACAATTCATCGGGCAAAATTAAATAAAAAATTATCCTATTACTCAATTTATAATAAAGATTAAAATCTTCTTATAATTCAAAATAATTTCTCTTAATTGACAATTATTTTCATTCCAACAACAAAGAAAAGGAGTTGAAAATACATTTATACTTTTTATCATCGTAAAAAGAACAAAAGCACAAACCTACAAAATAACATTTCTCAAGTATTAAATCTTTGACATACTCGTGAGTACAGTAAAAAATAACAAAAGGAATTTATTTATTTTTTTTAAAAATTGATTCACTAAGAATATATTGAGAGTGGATGACAATAATAAATACTATTTGATATATTAAAATCTAAGTTTATTAGTCTTGTAAAAACTAAAAGACAATTACTTGAATTTTAAAGAAAAAAGGTGAAAAAAATTTAAAAAACTAGTATGAAAACTCATTCGTCGTATAAAAAAAATCTAAAAGTGTATTTAAATTTAAAAATATTATATTGTAAGACAATTAAAAGTTATGATAGACGTCACTTTCTTTTTTAAAAAAGCATTATAAAATTAATAAACTTATTATACATAACAATTTATTATTAAATAACTGCTTTTTTTATATATTATCACGCATTTACTTATTCTCTTGACCAAACATGACCTACCTTTTTATTTATTTATTTATCAATAGATAAAATCAACGTTAAAATTGATTTAAGTATTTAGTATTTAGTTTTCCGTGACATTGTATCCCGGAAAGTGATTAGAACCTAATACCTCTTACAATCCAAATCTTCGGTTACTGGTCAAATATAAATGGTTCCTTCAACTTTTTCATTTTTTTAATTCTTGTTTTATTAAAGGGAGTCCCCATAAAATGTATTTTGTTGTTACATTATTCTTTTCATTTATTAGTTATTCCATTTGATCTTCTAGAATATTCTGGATTTTTTTATATCTAATCTCTTATTTTAGGGATCTACCGACTAATCCATGACATGTATTATATTTAAACCACAAAATCGTGATACTTTTTAGAGAGTACAAGAAAAAAAATTAAAGGTTATTTGCAAAAAAAAAAAAATAATTGATGAAGAATTCATTTTAAAACAATTATAAATATAGTTTATTTTTATTTACCATTTTGTTAAATGCCTTATTTAGTAAACATAAAATTCGTACAATAACAAAATCCACGTGAAATGTTTTTAAAGATCATGTCGTAACGTGTATGAAATATTCCATGTCCTAATAAAACCCAAAGATTCACTATTTGAATCCACTGTCTGCGGGCACTTGGTAACATGCAAAGAGAATTTTTAAAGTTATGCTTTTGTGTTGAGAGTTTATGGGATATTTTTCCTTTTTTTCTTCATATTAATGAAACCAAAATAAGATGAAACCAAGAAATAAAATAGTTTAACCCTTTTGTTTAAAATGAAAAAAGATAATTCCTTTTAAATTTTTATGAACAGAAAAAAAAGAAGGAATTGGAGATGAAATGAAATCATGAGTAGATGCAAAGAAGATTTAGAAGTACAGATTTGGAAAAGGAGTAGGAACACGACAATGTAGCATTATATGGAACATAAGGAAGGAAAAGGGATGGTGAGGAGAAGAGGAGAGTGATGAAGGGTGTGGAGAAGACCACTTGGGTTATGTCTTTCTCTCTGAAATTTAAAGTTGTCTTGTTTTTGTTTCATACACTCAAAACTTTTAACTCACACTCTCAACCCAACCTGGCAGAGAGATTCAGCTCAGAACAACTCTCGATGGACCCAAACTCTTCCACTCAAAAAAAGCATCTAGTTTTCCAAAATTAATCAAAAACATGCTTCATAAATTATCATATATATCATAAGTTTTTTTTTAAAATTATATATGAAAAGGGTTGAAATATAGTTGTGAATTTAAATCTGCTTTAAATAAAATAAAAAAATATTATTAGAGAGTGAAATTTAAGCTTTACTCAGCTCCACAAGGTAAGGTTTGTACTCCACTTATATATTATGAAGTCCAAAAAATTTCGTCAGGATAGATTTTTTTTATTCTTTTTTTAAATCTGGCTCGGATACCATGTTAGATAATGAAGTTTAAGTCTAATTCAATCCCACAAAACTGACTTATAAGGTGAGGTTTGCACTCACTTATATATTATAAAATTTGTTTTATCTCTAATTGAGTTGGGACTTCAAATAAATATTGAGTATTATAAAAAGAATAAAAAACTTATGTAAATTTATTGTTCAAAATATCGATATTTCAAAGTTTTAAAAGGAAAGAAGTATACATCTTCTATAAAAGTTGAGTTTGTTTCTTATTAATGTTTTATTTTTTTGAATTATTCTTTTAAGAAATCTATCGCTAATATTAGAAATATAAATGTAAGACTAAATTTTATATAAAATAAAAATAATAAAATTGAATAGCATAAAAATTATACATTTATTATGATGGTTCTTTGAAAAGAGTATCCTTATAAAAATATAACACGAGCCAAAATTCAATCTCCACGTGAATAAATGATTGACATCATCTAATAAAAAAATTTAAATTTATGATTTTTCTTCTTTTCTATATATTATTATACTTTCTATTTTTACATAGTTAAATTAAATATTATTTTAACTGCTTTTGTTAAAAGAAAGTTTATAAATTGATTATGGAAGTTGGACTCTTATATTATAGTGTTATATCTTTTTTTAATATTTTTCTCATAAATATCCATCACTATTAGAAGGCACTTATTTTTAAGATTAATAATCATATGAGAGTTTATGATTATATCGCCGTATAAAATTATAAAATTATTATGTAGTTATTAAACTCAAATAATATACTCGATTCTTAACATGGAGGTAGAGTATATAAGGATTATTGGATCCGTTTGTTTAAGATTATAATACAACTTTTAAAATAATTATTTATCTTTATTTTTTATAAAAAAGAAAAAGTGATTGATTTCTAAAATAAAAAGAAAACAAACATATGAACTTTAGAAAGCTTATTCACATATTTAATGTTTAACTATTGGAGTTGCTTGTAAACAAAAATTGTGTTATTTGCATTCATATAGTACTGGAATTTAGGATGAATTTTGATTTTATCAATTTGTTGATAAATATTTGTTAGTTAAATTTGTAGATAATTTAGAATTATTGTTTTTGAATTTTTTTTTCCATTAGTAAAATAGTACTATATTTTTCATTTTCTTTTAACTATTTTATAGTGAAATTTATTGATAATTTAATTTTCATCTTATCATCTCTTCGAATGTAACAACACAACAATATTCTAGTTATTTTTTAAAGTTAAATTTTATATATAGATAAGATTTTAATGAAACAAATAATAAAGGTTTATATCTATTTATAGATTTTATATTATTTTATCTATTAAAATTTATCTTTATTATATTTAAGTTGTTAAAAAATATCAAAATCATATTCACTCCTAATTTAAAAGAGAAAACTAAAAGTTTGTGTTCTTCTATTGCTTATAACAATGTGGCTTTCAAAGTTTTGATGATGAAAGATTCTTTCACATTTTTTTTTCGGTCGGTCGAGACTTTATAAAATAATTGTCTATTTACGATCTTTATGCAAATATCATATTATTCTCCGTTTTCTTGAAATATTTTAGAACAATAGAAAAGTACGAACTTGTTACGACGTTTTTCATATCCGTTTTTTTTATTATTTACTGATATTACAGGTATAAAGTACCATAGATGTTATTGGCAAAGAAATAGAAATTAAATATTTAAATTATTGCGAATACATTAAAATATGAAATTAAATATTTATGAATGCCCAAATATATTTTATAATTGAACCATGATTATCATAAATTAAAATTATTTGTTGTGATATTATTTTTAAAAGTTATTGAATACAAAATTGATTATTCTGAAGTAATACTACAATAGCAGTTATTAAAAAATGAAATTCAGATCTCCATAAACAGGTCTTAAAGGCTTAAACAATGGGGAAACAGAGAGTTGAAAGTGGATTAATTAAATTTTGATGAGAAAGTGGGGCCATCTAATTATAAAAAAGAAAAAACAAAGAGTGAGAAAAGAACCTTTTTTATTGAGTGAGAGTGAAGATAAGGACGGTTTTGAAGAGAAAAAGTGTTATGAGATTTGATGTAGGTTTATTAGGTCTTGCTTTGAAAAGTGGAAGTGGATTATGGGAGTACATGTATATTCATCTTTTTTTTTTCTCTTCTTATCTTAAATAGTTATATTCACATCTCAATTGATTTAACTCAATCACACTCAGATCCTCACGTCCTTTGGTACAAAATTATATATATTCACCTTTTCTTATGCTTTTAATAAAATAATATTTAAATTATTTCTGAATCATTATAATATATATGATTATATATATATATATATATATATATATGGTTTACTCAGTGATTCTTACATTTTCAAATTACTCTTTATATTTTTCATTTTTTACTAAATTGAGTTTTAATATTTGTCAAATAAATATAGTTAATTTAGTCTTTAAATCTAAATTTTTTTGTTATTGTGTTCTATTGAGCTATATATTGAAAATTTTGTTTTTTTTTCTAATTACATAGGACTATTTTCTTTTATATGATACGTTTTATTCTTCAAAAATGATTTAAAATAAATAAAAACTAATCCAAATTTTGATGTATGATTAAGGGTGGTAACGCGGACCGTTCTGACCCGTTTAGCCCGACCTGCACTTGGTTCATCTCACATATTTAATGCGGATTGAAAAGTCTTGCCCATCCCATATAAGTGCAGGTTCACGGACCTGCGAGTTAGCCTGCCTTTCCTTCTTTTTCTTAAAAAAAAAAACTTATGATAAAGCTTTCGATATTCAATAAATTGAAAAACTTTAACAAGTTTACAAAATTAAACAAATACTTTGGAGAGTTAGATGATAAATTGATAATTCAATATTTTCATCGTATTCATATTCATACTTTGACATACACGATGTATTCTTCAAATTTTAACACATTCAAAAATACATAATACTTGTCTTTTTTCAATCATATAAGAATTTGGAACATTACGCAGGAGTCTAGAAGAAAAATAACTAATATACATAAATACAAATTATTTTTTATGCGGACTAGCAGATCAACTCGCGAGGACTCAATATTTTAGTCCACCCTGCATTTTTTTGACGAGCTTGCGGATCGGCCCGTCAAACCAAGCTCACAATAGTTAACAAATATATTTAACAAATATGGGGACTTATAATAAAAAAAATATAAGACCAAATTAATATATATATATATATATAATTGTTTAGTGTATATTTATATGTGTATTTTATAGTCCGATGCGGGAGATTTTTTTATTTTTTTCTAAATTTCTAATTTTGTAACTCAAATATTTTGAAATAAGAATTTATGCTTTTAAAAGATAACCATTTATGTTCATAAAATAATCTTCTAGCAAATGTCCTGTCAGACTTTACTAATAAGATAACACGTTCTTATAAAAATAGTCAAATCGTATTTAGGAAGTAATATTTTTCAGACACATTTAATTTATGACACTGGTACACTTCTACAGTAATAATCTAAGTATAGTATAGAGGCACTATTTTCTCATAACTTTCTTATATTATTTATAGATTTTTACTGTAATAATCCAATTACACTAAAGAGGTAATATTTTCTCTGACTTTTATCCCTTCATTTCTGATTATCACACCAAAAATATTAACGATCCAAACAAAAATCCATCACTCTCATTGATTTTGGAACTAGCAATAAATATTCTACGATTTTTCATAGAAATGGTAATTGGTTCTAATTAACTTATACCTATGAATAGAGGGTTATTTTTTCTCTCAAGTATTCTATATTTATAGAAGGTTAATTTTTCTAGCAAATATATTTTTTTCACATTTATAGTTTTTCTGTTGAGATCTTTTTGTGATTTGAGCATTAATTACAGTTTGTGTAATTAACAAAAACCAAATTCTCTCTAATTTCATCTCCACTTTCAAACTCTCCATTTATAATTGACCTTTTAATTAGTTTTTATTAAAAAAAAATTGTAATGTAATCATAACTTTCTTGTTAAATAATGCAACTAATTCAAGCTTAATCAAATGCTTATAAAGAAATATAAAAATCATATCAGTACATTAAAAAAAACATCTACTGTACTAAAAACATTGATGCATGTGTCGGTGTTGATGTAAACGTTACAGTGAAGTATAGCATTAAGTGGCGAAGAACATAAAAAAAATGACATTAATATTTTTTTGCAATCAACGACAAAAATTAATCACGGACCTAGACATTCTAGGTTGGCCTTATTGGGCTTTAGCCCATTAAATCCAAAAGAAATTTTAATTATATATACAATACAACAACTGTAGAAGCCTATTAATACAGGACTACTATTAACTGATGTAGGATAAGGATGTTCTGAATTTTCAAAAGATTAATTACCGATAAACTATAATTTTAAAAGATTAATTAACTTTCTAATGATGAAGTAAAACCACTTTTAAAGAAAAAGGAAACTTTAGCATAATTTTTAATTAGTTTGGGGTTATTTGTCTCGATAAATTTTAGCACAAACTTTTATCAAGAAGATTCGCGAAAACAAACTTCAATTTAAGTTAAAAAATAATATGAATTATGAATAAGTTTGTCCTTTATAATTCATGTTGATGGTTAGGTGCTTAACTTAAATTATCAAACTTCTCTTAATTCGGCATAGTGCTATGTCTAGATTGAAAAGGGGACAATTTTGAATTATGACTTTTTTATACTTTTTCATGAATATAATTCAGTCCAATAAAAATATACAAACAAACAAAAATAATTTTTTATCAATATATTTTCTAAATGTTATTAAGTATTTTGAACCACGAACTCATTTTTTTATCGCTAATAATTTAAAAAATAATAATTTTGAAATTATTAATACATAATTGTGTTAAATAAATACCTATAAAGTATCTTTAGGATCTAAATCCAACCTAACAGAATTAATATATCATAAAAAGTTATTGATAGATTCTTTTCACCACTCACTCTCCCATTAAAAATTTCACACTCTAACTTACCACCCTTACAATATTTTAATTCAGTATTTTTTTTTTTAGTCATTTTTACGAATCATTAAACAACATAGAAGCATGAATGATAAAAAAAATTAGTCAGGAAGTTCATTTAGTAATAGTGGGTAAACAAATAAAATATTGTATTATTATAATTTAAATCTTTTTGATGTAGTGTATGGTTGTTGTATTCAGCTTTAACTTCAGTGGAGCCATCTAATTTTGTCAGATTTTTTAGGTGACTATTGTCAACAATAATTAAGTAACATCAACTAATAAAGATGATTTGCCTTTTTTATGTTAAAACAATAGAAATAATCTTCATTTTTCGTCATTTTTTTTTTTTTGCTAAAAAACAAAAAAGCTTACCTTATTCATTCCATTCACATGAATTATGCACATGTAAGCACGGTACGTCATAAGATTCTCACGTTCCCAAGTTTCGTTGAATCCACTTGAATTATGTGAATGCAAACACGCTTTCCACTTTTATGCAACATTTTTTAATGTTAAGGTATGGTTTTCCACTTGAGTTATGGTATTTTTTTTTAATTGATTATAGTAAAAGATAAAAAGATGGACAAAGAATTTTCGATAAAATTAAAGCTAGTCAAATTGAAGTATATATATCCAACTCTCACGAAAGTGAAACAAAAAATAAAGTTAAGAAAATTATAGCATAATATGAGCATAAATTTTATAATAAGAAAATGTAACTCTTACAAAACCACATGTAAATAGGTTGGCCTATTATACACAACTATGTGTAGGGATTGCAAAATGGACACCATTCAAAGTGAGATGAGAATTTTAAATCGTCAATCAGTTTTGGTTTTATGTGTTTGGTTTGTGAATTTGATAGTCCAAAATGAAGAAAATATTATATTTAAAAGATTAAAATTTTTATATTATATTTTTTGAAAGTTTAAATATATGATAATATTGTATGCTAAATTATTAATACTCACAGATTAAATTTTAATTATTAGTTTATAATAAAATAATTTAACATATAAATATAATAATTATTTTAATTTATCTAATTAAAAATATTAGCTAATTAATTAAATGTTTAAAAAATATACATATGATTAAATATGTTTTTAATATTTATTTTTATATATATATATATATATATATATATAATATTTTTTTAAAAATAATTAAAAAAATAAAAAAAGAAAATATCACGTTTCATCTCGATCTAATTCACTTTTGACGGGTCAGCGACAAGTTAGGTCAAAACATGTTAGATTGACTCGTTTTACCTGTCCTAACTATATGGGTATTTAATGCATTTCCTCGCAACATATCTTAATTTACTTTTTTATGTTTAAATTTAATATTCAGTTATGGATTTTTTTATTATAAAATACTAGAAACAAAAAACACGTTATTATTTTTTTTAAGTTTGAATTTACTGATTTTATAGTACGTAGGATTGAAAACGTATATTCTCTAAGTATTATTCTTGAGTAGTATTGTAAAATCAACTCATTTTTATTTTTATCTTAGCTACTTTAAACGATTTATACCCATCACTGCATTCATACCTGTTTTTTTGCATCTGGGTGGTCTTTGGATGATTTTGAAAAACATTTTGGTTGTTTGATTAAACCTTAAAAGCATCTTTAAATATATTTAAAAGATTTTCATTTTATAAAAACCCTAAAAATATTTTTAATCGATTTTTATTTTTAAATAAGATTTTTTTTAACTAGTAAAGATGCCTTTATAAATAAATAAGTTTTAAAACAAAAAACAAAAAAAAACAAATAGACTTGGCCACATCAATTACATTGTAATGAATGAAATGGGCTTGTTTTTGGATTAAGCACTGCTTGAAGCAGAATTGGGCTATTTCGGATTACCACACCCAGAAAATGCCATGGCACTCAATTGAGGGAGTTGCTATTTACACTCCCCTTTCTATTATTATTTCCACAAACACTCTGGAAATTATTCTTTATTTTTTCTGTGAACAATGATTCTCCTATGCACATATTTTATTTCATATATAACATCAAGTTTGTTAAGACAATATCATCAAAGTCAATAATTAAATTTAAGATATTGGTTTGTTTTAAAATTTGATAGTTTTATTCTGGTTTGGTTTTAAAAGCCGTCTTAATAAATTAAGATAGAAAATGATTTTAAAATATTTTTTTTTATGTAACAAATTTTGAACGTTGTGAAACAAGAAGTCTTTTTTTCTTCTATGACTTAATTAATATTTTGATCTTTGTATTAATATATTTATTTTGGTTTATATATTTTTTTACTCAATTAAGTTGTAATATTTATTAAGTAAAGTTAATTGGATTCTTTTTATTAAATTGGTGTTAATGGCATATAACTAAATATACGAAGCCAATAGTTAATTAAGCCTTTTTTCTCAACTCAAGACTAATCATAGTCTAGAAATAGAAGAAAAGAAAAGTTCAACTACTTAAAAGTTTAAGATGGAGGGGAAAGTACGTGTGGGGGTATTTTTGGAAAAGTAACTCTAAAAGATGTATATTAGTAGAACAGGGAGGTGTTTATAGAATAAGCGCTCACTGGACTCTGAATCAATGAATCTACGGGCTTTTGAGTCCACTAATTTGCTGGTTCATTCTGAAAGGAGTGTGGTGTAGTATAAGAAATGAATGAGGTGTAACAAGAAATAACCGATACGTGTGGTGTATCCCTTAAAGGGAAAGATAGCAGCGGAGACGTATGATTATGAAGTTAGGTTTGGTTGAATTGAATTGAAGAAGAAAACAGGCCAAAGAAAACTGCGACATTATGGGATTCTCAGGTCAAATAGGCTGCTGCTGATTTTGTTGTTACAACACGAAACCCTAATCAATTTCTTATTTTAATGATGTTTTTTCTTCATTCATCCTATTCTTTCGCTCTACGTATGCGTCTACCAGGTTGCACTCCTTATTATTCCTACCTACGTATTTCACTCAGCTGTATACAAATAATTATTATCTCAAAAATTAAAATAATAATCGTGATTATCAAGGCTACCCATTTCATTAAGCTGTTTACAGATATTACTTAATTAAAAAATTTAGCATTACATAAAGAATAATATTGTCTATATTTATGTTTGGTAGCTTGTCATTGCCTTGTCTTAAATAAAAGAATACACGTTAAAGATGTTGTCAAACTAGATTTTGTTCTATATTTTTCAATAATTTGTCAAAAGAATAAATGTATAAATTATTCTAAAAGTTATTTTAGATTCTAAAAAGGGTAATTGAATAACATCTCCATTGTTTAACTACTCTAAGACGTGATCCTTAAAAAAACTCTAACAATTGTTGCTTATAAAAAAATTGCATTGAAATTAATGATATTCTGTTGCTCATCAAGCAATGATTATTTCAATAAAACATATCTTTCAAGAGTGTACGCTGTCACATTTTTTATTTACGAAGAATACATTGGGTTGTGTATAAAATAATTATAGGATGGAATTCGGTGTTGTTTCTGTACTATTTAAAAAAGTAAATATATAATATTTATGTATGTATGTATGTATGATTAGACCAAAAATTATAGTCATTAGTCAGGATGTAATTTTTTTTTACGAAAGAGTATACTAATAGTCCAAGCATTACGATTCAATTGTGATCCAACCCAATTGACTTCTATTACAAGACAATTGATGTTACCTGCAATAATTTCTCCCTCAACTGTTGTCTTACTATAAATTTTACTAACTTAGTCCACCTGACCTCCGTCACAGAATAATTTCACAATCTGCAACAATGTATACCATTATAATTTATTGAAAATAAAGATATCGATAATTATATTTAATAAGTTAAAAAATAATTTTTATAAAAAATAGAGATCATTTGATTAGTATTCATCGTAATGTATTGTGTGTAGTGTTGTTGGGAGGCCTAGTTGAAGGTAGGCATGGCCAAAATTAAGCAAAAGGAGAATGTAAGAGCCAAATATGGGAAAGAAACATATTTGGTTTGTTTTTCTTTAGGTAATTGTCTATACACTCAATCACATACACATTTTTCAGTACATGTTCAATGAATTGAATTAGGACAAGGGTCGTGAAAACTTGTTTTGCCTTCACATTTATGGATATTTATTTTTATAATTTTTTAAAAATAAATTATTTTAGAAGATGCGCATTATAACTTAACCCTAAATCGTAAGAGTTAATGAAAACCTAACGTTGTGATGATACATAGATAGATACATGCAGTAGTATTATTGCCTAGGGTGTGATGACTATAACATTGACACACATACCTATGACATTTTATGTATGACAGTGTATGAAAAGAAAAGGAGTGAGAAAAGGACAAAAGCTTCTCATTATTAGTTTCTAAAGTTATGTGCCAACTTTTCTCTCACCTCTATTTAGTCAACACACACTCACGTATTCTCACATGCACAGGCTACTATCACTGCCCTGTCTTATTGAGTTTCCACAAAAATAAAAGAATAATAAATAATCATAATAATATCGATAATAACAATGATGTTGCTGTAAAAGTAAGACTATTTTATTTTTACAAATTCAGTTAATAAACTAAAATTTACACGTCTTGAATTTAAATATATCCCAAGATAAAATCAATTTAAAATTTATTTTGATATCAAATTTATTAGTATATTATATTATTCGTTATTAAAATATTTGTTATTTGTTGATTTTACAATGTTGAATTATATTTCAAGTTTGTTTGTTAATATATACTGTGATATTTTCTGCTAAACTTTTGGTTTAGTACTCTTATAAGTGTTTTTTTATATATATTTTTTCTTAATAAATTTGATGACTACCATTTTTATTTAGTTTTCTTCTCACTATTGCAGTGACTCCGTAGTGTTAGAGAATCTTATTACGAAGTCTTAGTGTTTTAGTATATTTACTGGATATTATAAATAAAACTAATACATTAATATAAGTTACTTTATAAAGAATTAGCGAATTTTGACCACTCAGAGAGTCAAAAGAATACAACCTATAAATTACTTTATAATTATGATGTCAACATAACTGTTTAATTATTATCAAATTAAATTAGCTATCAAATAAACCTCTGTTATTAAAAAGTCGTCTTTTAATAAAAGATTTAGCTTTGAATATACATATTTCTTTTAATTTATTCTTTAACCAACTAGACCTACCAAATAAACGCATTTCTAAACTCTTATATCAACATATATTAATATATTTTTTTGTAACAGCTATAGCGAAAAAACAAAAATTAATCCTAAAAACACAAATGTCCTAATCTGAAAGAAAGAAGACACTTATGTTAATCAAAATACTGTTCAATTATTTTACATTTACTTTTTCTTATCCTATAACTCGTAACTTTTAGGAAAAAAATCATTAATAAAATCTATAAAATAAAACAGGGAAAATTTAAACTTTAAGAAACCAATTATTTTATAAAAAAGGAAGAATAGGTTTACTTTATATATTTAACTTTTACATCTCTTAGTTGTTCATTAAATTTATCTTTTAAATGAAAGACTACTGCTACATTCTTAAAATTTCAAAATAACCAAAATATGTTATTTTAATCAAATTATGCACCTATGCTATAAAAAAAAACTTTACATTATCAATAAAAATATTATTGTTAATAATTAAAATTAACAAAATGTATTAATTACTTAAAAATCAGTTAAACTTACAATTTATTTCCTTTTTCTTGAGAAAAAAAGCTTATTACAAATAACAATTCTGATTGAATAAATTGTGTAATTTATTTGAGGTATGAATATATAATTTGTGGAAAGAAGAGAAAACGACATTGAGACCTTGTTTTTCGCTGGTCACATTTGTTTCCTCCCGGAATTCTCTCATTCCAAAAGTTTTACTGTATAAATCAGTACACTGTTCTGGTTTTGTTCAGAACAGAACTGATACCATTCTGCAGAAAGAAAAAAATAATAATAATAAACTTTATGATTATATTTGACAATAAACAATTATTAAGTAGATTCTCCTCCCACTTGCTATGTATTTCAGCAATTCAACAATTACTTTCATGATTTTGTCCCATTGAAGAAAAAAAAATGCACACTTTATTTTTATGTTGAGTTGGGTTTCTTAGTCATATTTGTGTTTCCAAAATAACGGCTACGACGGTAAACTTTCTCATTCTACTCAACAACAAGTTACTGTTATCAGTATTTTGCGTCATTCTTCGCTCAAACCTTCTTTCTTTCTTTTTCTTGCCGTCAAAATTTTTCTGAACTGGATATCAAACCCATGCGTGATTATTGCACCATTATTTCATCATTAAATATTGCTTTCTTCTCTATCATTACAAATTTATTAAACACGTACGAGTTGGTGACAATGCACACGTCCACTTAACCCATTAAATTATTAACCAATTTCACCCTTCTTTCCGTCTTTGTTACAGAGAGGTTATGCAGATATCTGTTATATGATTAAATAATACGGAAACGATGAGGATTTTTCTAAACAGTGAAAAACTATAAATTGAGTTAAATTTAAGTGTAAATAAGTTTTTTTACGTATGATGATAAGTTCAAAATTGTTTTAAGCGCACTTTATTTTGTTTTTAATTGGTAAAATTTTTTAACATAATTAATCCATGTACAAGTTGAATATAAAAAGATTAAATATTAATGAATGATCTTATATTATAAATTTATATTATTTTTTATATAATTATTATAAAAAAATATGTTTAATTTTAGTGGAAAAATATAATTAATAACTATAATGATCAATTTATACCAATTCATATTTAGAGACATACGTACATCAAAATTGTTATCTTTTATGAAGATTTTTAGTAACAATTTTAAAATTGTTACCGTACTGAAAATCATAATCTATTATCTACCGCTATGCTTATCTAGAATACGCCTAAAATATTGTTGTCTAAACTTTAGTACATAATTTTTGTGATTTAACTCACAATTTTGTGTTGTTCTCTAAAGCAACTTTTGTTGTAGTGTGTCAATGATCAATTTAGAGACCAATTCACTATAGAGACAAATTTAAAAAATATTTTAGTTACCAATAATTTTTAATTTATAAGTTAGTATCTAAATTGGTCACTACAATGATGAATTATATTTTATTCCTAAAATTAATCATTAATTAAATATATTATTGTAGTGGAGTTTATTGTAAGTGCAAAACTAAACATTAATTAGTGATCTAATTGTAAATAGTATGATAAATCTAACAAACAATAAATCTCACTAAAATTTAAATGATTACGATACTAGATTAAAAATATGTTTTAAACTAAACTTAAAAAAAAAATTTGAATTCACTTTATAAACTTGTATGGTGTAACTGTATTTTATTTCCAATTATCGTAAAACACCCATTAAATAAATAAACGATGCGCAATGCTGAGAGAATAAAGTTATCGGACTTTTTCAATTTAGATAAGAAATGATCTAATATTTTATATGAAGGGATGACACGAAGAATTGTCAAAATTTAAATAAATAATCCTTCTTAGAATGTAGCTATATTATGTGAATGATCTTTGTAAGAATGAAAGGTTTTTGAAATTAATGCGAGTAAACAGATTCTTATTACAAAGCTCAAACCTGATATTTCAAAAGATTTCAAAATTTGGCAATATGAGGAAAAATACAAATTCGTTTTGTGACCGAAAGAAGAGGACCAGTATTATAATGATGCAGTAAGTTAGAATTTGTTGGGAAGATGAAAAATAGGGTTCTTGGGTCCATTTTTAGGGATAGATTTATGAGATATTGAACAGTGAAATCACGTGGAATTGCAGAGCTTAAATAATGGTTTTGCATCGATGGCGTAAATCTTTAAAGTGAGACGATAAGGGCATTAATAATGTATGAATGAAAATTGAAGAAGAAAAACGAGGAAGCGAGAGATGACGTGGCAGGTCGATCTTATCCAAAACTGAGGAACCTAGACGCCCACGAGTAAAATTCCAAGTGGGAGCCACGTGGCATGGAACCATGGAACATTGTTTGAGTAGTTCTATATTTTTGTTCCGATTCGGTTCGGTTGGATTTTGGATATTTAAAATTGAGGTTGGTAGTTTCCAGAGAGAATCAGAAGTGGGACCCATCACCTGTTCTAAGACGTCACTGTCATTCCCACCACCACCACCCTTCGCCGACAACTCCACACTGCTTCTTCACACTCTCTCACACACACCTCACCAACCTCTCTTCAATTCTATCTTTTTCTTTTTTATCCTCACTCCATCTTTTCGATCTAGATTCTCTTACATGCTCCTTCGCAATAAAAAAATATAACACTTTTCTTCAAAACAATAAATTATTTTTGTATAATAAAATTGTAATCTTACGGATTGCATTATGACTGTACAGTTATTATTACACTCGATCAGCAATAATAGTTTTCAAACATTTAGTTATTTTTAAAACTATTTAAAATAGAAATATATATGTTTCTTTTTTTGTGTTTGTTACGAATTTAAAGTACATATATATTGATGTAGGCATAATTAATTATATAAATAAGTCAACTATCTTTATTACATTTGTTTACGATCGAGTAACATACATTTATTTCAAATAAAAGAGTCAACTATGTGTATAAATATGCCATTATTAATTATTTAAGTAAATTAAAATTTAAAATTTAATTAAAATTAATTTATAACAACCAAATGCTATATACATTACTTTAAAAAATAATTAATCTATCGTCATCAATTAAATTATTCATAAGTTTTTCTCTATCTTTTTCTTTCAATTACTGTTTCTTAAACATTAAAGTTAATTTTGTCTTACTATTACCTTTAACATTATTTATCATGATAATGAATATGATTAAAATATATAAATTAAATAATGCAATTTGTGGCAAGTATCACTCTGCATAAAATAGTGTAATTTGTTATAAGATGTTTTTGAAAAAATTCTTATTAAACATGCACAGATAAAAGGGTCACAACATATCCATTCATAAAGTGGTAAAATATTTATCGAAAAACATAAACATAATAATGATTATGTAATGAAACTCACTTAAATTATTCTCATTAAATTTTATTACTAATAAAGATAAAATTTGCTTCCATTTATATAATGAAAATCAATATATTCTTATGGATATGAAATCCCCAATACATTTTTAGTGCCAAAGATATTTATGATCATGTCTGAGAATTGAGAGCACATAAGCAAGTCACACATTAAACTTAAATTTCAATCAAATTAAACTATTTGTGGTTACAATATCATATTAAAGTAAAAAAATTTATGTCTAACTCAACTTTATTAAATCAACTTAGTAAGGCAATGTTTGTTCTTATTTATATATTACAAAATTGTCATTTCTCTTAAAGACGTAAGTTTTTACTTAAGTAATACAAACAATATAGAAATAAATAAATAATAAAGATGACAAATAATAAGATTTGTCAAGAAATTGATTTTAGTGACCCGTTATATATAATTTTTTTTCTCATTTGCAAAACAAGTTTAACCATGCAATTAATTTTAAAATCCACAAAAATAACTTCATTTTTAGATTAACAACAATAAGCAATCAATATATATTAATTTGTTTGTTTGCCTAAGATAATTTACAATGTTAGTAACATTCCATTTTGAATTTTTTATTTGAAGTGTACTATCATATAACATATCTCTTTAGGTGAAAAGTACCAATGATTATGATAATTATTTTTGACAATTCTTAAGAGTAGTCATGGTTTTATTTAAACTCCATCAATCAGCTTAATGATTATTTAAAATAAAAAATATGTTAATTAAAGAATAGAAAAACATAAAATCATAATAAAATAAGTTAAAACTAAAATGATTTAAAAATAAAAAATAAAAATCTAATTATAAGTAAAACTGTATAAGTGGAAATTATTTAAAATAAAATTAAACAATAGCTATAAGTTATAACATATTAATGATAAAAGAAACTAATTGAGTATGTCTCGGGAACAATATTAAAATAAAATCATAATCACTACATTGACATCCATAAATAAAATCGACCCACGTAGGAGAAAAAGTATGACAAATTAGTTTATTGTTCGCTTCTGAACACTTCTGTAAAAAAAAATATTCCTTACTATAATTCCATTTTTCCCTATCGGACATTCCATTTATTGTGTCTCTATTTTTTCGACCGTATCTTTTATCCGTTTTCACCGAATAAAAACTCATAATTTTTGAATGGTTCTAAGTTCTTAATTGGGAAATTTCTGACAGTATAGGATTCATCGATCTGATTTTTTATTTAATCGATTTAATTCGGGTACTTGTACGGATAAAGTGTCACCTACGGCATGTTTACACTTTATACTTACATGTCAGTTGTACGGTCGGTAATAAAAACATTTAATTTTATTCTTCTTAAAGTAATTACTGGGATGTGACGTGCAATTTAATTTTTTAATAAATATTGATGTCTATTTCCATAATTAAAAGATTAGTACAAGTTGACAAATTTTATAAGAAAGAAAAGAGCTACTCACTCATAATCTTTTACAAGTAGGGTTAGGAAACTAGTTTTTATGTAGGAAAGTCAAACTTCTAATTATATATTTAAATATAATTCCTTTTATTGAAATACCTTAATATTACATATTGTTTTAACTTTTAATTATAAAAATATAAAGTTATTATGAAATAAAAATAAATTAAAACATTAATTAATGTAAATCCTATAAAATTCTTGCATTAAAGTAAATATTGTAGGACAAAGTCTTTTCAAATATTAATTAACTATTATTTGCTTTTTAAATCAATCTCTCTGTCCGGTAATTTGTGTTATTATTTAAGTCAAGTTTGGAGTTTGAGTTTTATGAGTGAATTGAGAAAAACTTTTTGAGTTCCATTAAAATGTTTTTAATAAAAGTTGTTGTTTAAGTAAAAATATTGTTCTAATGAAATATTAATAAGGATATTAAAGTGACTTAACTCGGTTTACATGATCAGGTTAAAAATAAGTTAATATAATTTGGCTAATTTTGTGAAAGCTTGTAAATTTTATAGTTTGTCTTGACTTGTCCAAACATTGCGTTATGTAGTAAAATGACTCACATAAATAAATATGATACCCAATTTATTTTATATATTTACGTAATATTATTAATGTGAATTGATTCAATTGATGTGTTATAGCATATTAATTAGAGATAAAATAAATATATGAGTGTAAATAACACTTTATAAATCAATTTTGTAAGGTTAAGTTAAGTTTGAACTCTTTTTCTTAATATGATATAAGATCATAATAAAGTTAGTTATTTGTTAAACCTATTGTATCATCCATTGTTGGAGACCTATTAATGTATAGTCTCACTTTGAAAACGTATAAATTTTGCCTTTGACGGGAAGAATGTATTTGAGATATTACATCAACTAAATAAGATAATTTAAAAAATATAAATGAATACAAATATTATTTATAAACTAATTTATAGGATTATGTTAGATAAAAAAAAAGTAAAAATGATAATAAAAACCAAAATATCAACTTATGTAATTAAATAAACAAACAAACATTTTATTTTTAACTTGTCAAACTACATAACTAAAACTATTAAACAAGTAAAAAATAATTAAAATCATATACAAATAATTAAATGTTGTTATTAGTATGATAGGATGAAACAAGCTTTATATATTTATTATTCAAAACATTAAATTAAATATTAATAAATGATAAATATTTTATTAAAATCAAGTAATATAAATAACTTATATTTTTCTATTTTCTCCACCGAAGTATACTTTATTTCAATTTCTATTTATTTTTAACCAAATAACTTCCGTTTTCCCCAATTTATTTTCCAATCAAACAAACTACCTTATCTAGTCTATTTCTAATGTATTTATTTACTTTTTTTTTTCCTTTAATAAACGAGGGAACTTTTACTCATATTATTACTATCACGAAGAAAAAAATAGAAAAAGAAAAAAAAGAATAATTCATTTAAAATTTATGTAAAGTTGACATTCATGTGAATAAAGCTGCTGCTCCACCGCTTTACTTCTAACAAAATATCAATTGAACTGACATCTGAATACAAAATTTAATAGTTTTTTATATTTAAATGAAAAAAAAACTTTTTATTTGCTCCTTAAATAAAGCCACACATGACATAATAATGTAGATGTTTTTACTTATAGTGATAGTATGATACGAAATACCAAACAATTAAAATACATATAATATTTGTATATGTGATTTTATTATAATCTGTAATATATAAAGTAAGCATTCCACACAATGGTAAGGAAGAAAAATATGGTAATGTCCATGGATGTAAAGTGTCATTTAAATGAAATTTCTCGGTGTGGTGATATGAGAAACTTTAATGTTTTATTTATTTTTAGAATGAGTAAAAAATTTACAGAAGAGGAATCACATTGATAAGTAATCGTTAAATTTTAACCTTTATTGCACCCTTTTATCATTACCAGATATTTTTCTAAGTGTATTAACACTGGTCATACAATGATGGTCTTGTGCTTGGTCCTGTGTATTAGGTTTGAATTACAATAACAATATTATTAATTATTTTGCTTTTATACACTTGTAATAATATAGTCACAAAATTTATTATTTATATTTTCAGGTTATTAATGAAGTGAAAAGTAATCAATAAAAAACAATAATTACTGTTAAGTTGTACGTAATGAAAGTGTTTTGAATACAAATTAAAAATACAATTTCAATTTATTAGAAGATATTTTTAAAATAATATAATTAAACAGGACATAAGTAGTTAATTTATTTGTAAAGGCTTGGGAAATTAGTCAATATTCCAGCTATGACATATTTAATTAAATTCTGTCTTTGAAACCGAGCAACTGGAGCATCACAAACATTTTTATTTTGTTGAATTCTTAATCTTTTCAAAGTCAAACTATGGATTTTTTCCTGTCAAGTCAAGTTGTTTTATTCAGGCATCGTACGGTTGATTTTAGGTAAAAAATTATTACTTTTTTAAAGTGTAATTATAAATAGAGAATTTTTTTTCATCCACGGTACAATAGCTGCACTATAATTTTAATACAATATTTCTCCACACAATCACTTGAATGTTTGTTAGTTTTTTCTTCGGTGTTCCAATATAAAAGAAAAATTCTTACACATTTTCAAACAAAAAAAAAACAATTATTAGGAACTTTAATCGAACATGTGGCATACGTCATAATACATGCACCGATACTGAATTGAATTTGAATCTCAATCGGTGCTTCTATTCAGAAACAAAATTTATGAGTTATGATTCTACACAGTCAACCCACCTACATTGAAAATCACTCCAACAAAAGCAATATTTCAGAAACGAAGAACTTTTTACGAAAAACATCATATTTACCAATACATAGTTTATTCAGTTTTGCATTCACGATGGGTCAAAATCAGTGTTGAAGAAGTATAAAGCGAATTAAGCAGCATTTTTCTAAAGTGTTTTTTACCTTTCCTATGTTCTAACACGAGGGGTAAAGAAAGTGTTTGATTAAAATAGTAAAATTTAAGAAGTGGGTGAGAGAAGAATAGATAATTGTAGATTCCATGGATAAACACAGAAAAGATTCTACAGTTAAATTGATGGAAGAAGAATAAAGTAAAAACGGTTGGTGTTGGATTCTATTCGCCAAAGAGTAATTTATTGGTGTCGGTTTGACCGAAGAGACTTTTTATACAGAAAAAGATGATGAAGTTCGACTAGAACACATTCTTCTCTCTGCAACCACGCGAGGTTTCAGGAATTGGAATGAGAAAACGGTACTCGAAAAGCACAACAAAATGGAAATTTTCTTCTATTCGCTTATCACTCACACCTTTGTTTTGAAACCAAATTGGGAAGTGCGTAAACCCAATACGTTACTTCTATATATCTTCAACTGCATCTTCACTCTCACCCACATTCACAACGAAAGAAGCCACTGTCAGAGAATGGAATCGTGTTCACTTCACTATGCACACACCAAAATCATATTCAACCAAACCAAACCACATGCAATCACATTCAAGATACTATGTTTCTCTACTTTATTACATTTTCAATCTCATCAATTTTAAACTTTTTTTTTTTACTAATATTTGCTGAGAGTGAATTTTAATATTAACCCAATTTTATAAAACTGATCTATAACATGAAATTTGTACTGAAAACAAATTTAGTAATTTTTATATAGAAAAAATCATGTAAATTTCGTTAATTTTTTCAATTTTTAATTTTATTTTATGTTTGAAAATGGAAGTTGATCATTCAATACATGAAAATCAACTAAAGTCGTACAATTTTTTGGAAAAATAAGTCATTGAACTTGTTCTCAATTTACATCACTTATGTATCATAAATTATTTTTAGGTGTTATTGATGTAAAACTTTCAACTCATGTCTTTATATCAGAACATATACATATTTAATGAAAAAAAATAGTGATATTTTGACAACTAAATTTTAATAATTTTTTTCTATAATTTTTAAGTGATTTTAAAATATAAAAAAATAAAAAACTACTCAAAAGATATCGTCTCATATAATAATAGAAAATTGTCAATTATTAAAAAATTATTTTGCAAAAGTTGAAAATAAACATTAAAAAAATTCAATAGCGATGAAATAGAAAAATATATCGAATAAACAGTCATATTTAATTATGTGAATTTCATTTAACTCGTATTTGTTTTGAAAAGGGCTAAAAAAAGTTAATAAAACTAAAAGTGAGTATGAGAAGTGTAAATAAACACACTTGCATGAAGCACAGCTGTCCGACACGTGTAGAAAATAAATAAGAAAAGTGAAAAAAAAAAGATGAAAATGCAATGAATTTGTATATGAGGTTGGAATGATTAATTATAGTGATTGTTTTCCATAAAGAGAAGAAATGAGAGTGCAGGTTTCTTAGCATGCACTGTAGAGTTTGAGAAGAAACAAAAGAAAAAACAATAAAAGCAAAAACGTGTTGGTATTGAAGACCCTATGAGCTGGTCCCACCAGAACAGATTTTCCCAAACCCCACCTAAAACTAAAATAGCTTTTTTCATCAACAATGGTTTAAATATTAATTTTCTTCAAACCCAGTTTTAATTAAATTCGCCACCCCTATAAATAAATCGCGTTTTTTTCCCAAATCTCTCACCAAACGCAGAAGCGAAATCTCCTAGAAAGCGAGACTCTTTCTCTCTTTCTCTTTCTTTTTTTTTTCTCTCTCTCTCTGCTTTTTTGGTTTCGCGTAGTCAGCGAAAACAAAGAAACAAACAAAGTGTTGGAACACGAAACACGACCCCAATAGAAGCAGAACCTCACCTTGTTCATTGTTTTCAATTCAACTGAGAACACGACACCCACGATGTTTCACGACAACAGCGTGACTCGGTGGCAGCCCCAGCCGGTTCAGCCCACTGAGTGGACTCGCTACCACGACAAGCTCTTCGAGCGCGCTCTGCTCCTCGTGCCCGAGGACCTCCCCGACCGCTGGAACCAGATCGCCGTCCACGTTCCGGGCAAGACGCCGGCGGAGGTCAGGGAACACTACGACGCGCTCGTTCACGACGTGTTCGAGATTGACTCTGGCCGAGTCGAGGTCCCGAGTTACGTGGATGACTTGGCGCCACCACAACTCAGTGGCGGTGCCGGGATTTCTGCGTGGGACAGCGCTAATCAGATCTCATTCGGGTCCAAAGGCAAGCAGGGCGAGACCGAAAGGAAGAAAGGCACGCCTTGGACTGAAGAGGAACATAGGTTTGTCAACGATTTCGCTTCAATTCGATTCCTTCTTCTTCTTTGCGTGTGTTAGTGTTTGGGGTTTTCATTTTTGGGTTTATTTTCTTTCATTTCTCAGCGACCTGTTTCGTAATTGTGTGGAATCATCTTAAAAAAAAGAAGGGGAAAAAGTTCAAACCAATTTTGAGTTTTGCTGTTTTGACCCGCAAAAAAAATAAAAATAAAAAAATCTTTTCCTTTTCATTTTTCTGAATTTTACTTTTTTACGATCGTTGTGTGTTTTTGTTTCTAAAATAAATCCCTTTTATTTCGAAGATTTTATTTTTCAGCTACACTCAGCTGGCTCTTAATTTCCTCTTCTTTTGTTTTCTTAATTCGCGAAATCGCGAGTCCTCTGTTTTCTTCCCTCTATAAGTTACAGTGACACAGCGTTATCGTCTACGCTTACGATAATGCATTTTTTGTTACTAACAGAATCAGAATTTCGAAAATCGCAAATATCAAACGTGTGCATTGCAATACTTTTTTGATCGTCATGCATGCATTTGAAGATGGTCGAAACCCGCAATTTGCTTCTTCTCACACGTTAATTCAGTTAAACTTTCACCAGCAGAATCCATATCCCATCATCACTAGTTTTGAGTCCTTATTTCAAGTGCATTCATGGTTACTGATATAGTGTTTGTGTGACATGTGACATGTGACATGTGATATGTGACACAGGCTGTTTCTGATTGGGCTGAGCAAATTCGGAAAAGGAGATTGGAGAAGCATTTCAAGAAACGTTGTTGTGACAAGAACACCAACTCAAGTAGCTAGTCATGCTCAGAAATACTTTCTCCGTCAGAATTCTGGGAAGAAGGAGAGGAAAAGATCAAGCATCCATGACATAACCACCGTGGACAGTAACTCTCTGCCTGTGCCCATTGATCAGAACTGGGTTCCTCCACCTGGTGCTTCAATGCCTCAGTCACAAGACATGCTCTCGTACGCTTCCACCAGCATGCAAGATCAAATGGGTCCATTTGGGTATTCCAACTATGGCTTTGAAATGTAGACACAACACAAGTTGCTGTGTATAGTGTTGTAGCTTCGGGTCGTGTCGTGTCGTATCGTATCGTATCGTATGTTTGTAAAGCTTCCATGGTTTCGCTAGCTGACAAGGGTCTTTAGTAGAGTCGTTGTTGCTGTTGTCGTTGCTGCTAATTATTTTATATTTTAGTGTAGTGTAGGTTATGTTCTGAGTACGTACGTGTACCTTGGTGAATCCTATGAATGAAGCAGTGAGGATGAAAGGGTTACTTTAGTAGTCAATAAAAAAAGTTAATCTTTTAGGATGAATCGAATAGTAATGCAAATTCTTTTCATGTGTTTCAATTCAGTTACTGCTTTGCAATTAGGATTAAAGCGTTGAATCAGCGATCAAAGCCTGTTTTGATGGTTGTTTCGACTTTATGGTAAAAGTCTGTAATCTTATTAAAGGTAATGAAAAGCGTTGCAGAACTTTTATCAAGCATAATGCTGGTGTCTCAGAGACGCACATTGTTTACTGATCTGTGCCCACTACATCATTGTAATTTTCCCCGTTCTTAGCCCAAGACAAATCAATGCTACCTTAAAGTTGGTAACAAACGAAATAACAATTAATAAACCAATATGTCTAAGAATTCTGAATGTAAATTTTGAGGATCCAGAGTACAGTTACGAGTGTGAACTTATTGCTACACCCAGGCCTCAGGCCCAAATAGTTTGTGTTGAGAACAGTGATGATACGACACACCACCAGGTGTAAATTCCTACAACATGTTTCGATCCACCTTTTTGCAAGCTATTTTTAGTGGCTTTAATTTAAGATGTTTTATTTAGGTAATTGTAATTACAACATTTTTTGTTGTTGTCGTTGTCGTCATCAAATGTTAACAAGAATATCTCAGATGATGGTCGATTAAATAAGTTACATCATGTTCGGTGGGTCATTGACAGTTTTATCTTACACTTGACAGAGAAAATCAAACAACAGTATGAAAATTAGAATGGGATGGTTAAAACTACAACTCATAAAACTAAAAAGGAAAATTCTTATAACTAGAGATAAAAAAAAAAAAAATAGTAATTAAACTCGATGTCTGCTATCCAAAACTCCACTTCCACCCCGTGAAAATTAATAAATACCTTGAGTTTTAATAATTTACTCTGGTCTTGACGAAAATATTCAATTTAATCTCTTTCACTTTGTTGTTTATTGTAAAAGGCAAAGTAAATTACGTTAGAAAAGTTAATTAAAGGTGTAATTCGAATAATATAGACTATTACGGAAAATTGCTTCATAAATTACTGCATTGCAACTTCTGGGTTACCGTTCCTTTCATGTAGCACCATTATCCGAAGAAAAAATGCAGGGAACGTAACTCGATTTTAAATCCCCAACCATAGATTGCATTCGGCGTTCATCTGAGAGATCCCGTGATTGTCCCCACTTTCTGTAATTGTATCGTTGTCACATTAAGAACACGTGATTTCAACCCTTCAACAATCATCAGTTTTGGCCCAATTTGAAAAAGCTTTTATCGAGTGCTTTTGTAAAAAATTAAATAAAAAAAACATTCTTACAAACTATATACCTTTTTACATAAACCTTACAGTTCAAAGATTATACAAAACTCTCACATTCATTTTTCTATTTGATCCTCTCATTGCCGAAAAAAGCTCATGCAACTTAATTTTGACACATATACCCCTAAAGAAATTTATTTAAAGTAAACCATAAACGAGTTCCAACTCTTTTGATATCTGTCCACAAAAATAAAAACACTTCTTCATCCAATTTATTAAGAATAAAAATCAAATTATAGATATTAGGACATACTAAATTGATTTAATAAAACATAAAATAGTAAGATCATTCTATTTCTATAAACTACTCACAAATTTCATAGTTTATGTGAAGTGGTAGATAAGAGATTTTATAATTTGACTTTTAAATAAAATGGCCTCTTTCATTCTCATTCTTATTAGTTTTGCAATGAGTTGCAATGAGAGGTGTTAAGTTTTTTATCATCTTGACACCAAACTATTTTTCTGCAAGACACTTCCCTACAATATCATCACCATAGTAAGTTTAACAACCAAATTCATAATGGATTGATGTAGGCATGACATGAAAGCATACATATTCGCTATTTATTTTGAGACCCTAATTCTTGACTGAGACACCAAAAAAAAACTCTGCCCTTCAATCCTTGGATAGATAGAGAAGGCACAAAGTTTTGAGTTTTTTCATGTCAAATATTTGAACAATATGTAATCGAATTACTAATGCCTAATTGAACCTTGTAGGAACAAGTTCAAGTATATCAGTCCCTTAGGATACCTCATGCACACATTACTCCACTTCCACCAATAAGGAATTTTCTTAATAAAAGGTCCTTTTGATCTTTTAAAACAACTTGATCAAGTTGATGAATTTAGTAGACCTTTTTGTTTACGTACCAGCTGCATTGTTTTGTTCACGTACTAGCGGCATCTTTCCACAGTTTTCTTTTTAGGATCAATATCTACACTACAATTGATAAACGTAATTTGAATTATAAAACTATGACATCGTATACCCAAATGAACAAAATGTTAAATTGAATCTTACCGGTGGAGTTATTACTTACTTTTGCAGTTGCTATCTTATTTTCAAATTATTTCTTCAATTAATTAGAATTAATAAAAAGAATAGTAAAGCATTTTGTAAAATGGGGCAAAGCATTTCTCCTCTTGGATACGTACAACTTGATTTTTGTATTTCACAGCGACAAACTAAGTCATTAATCAAGAATAAGCAGGCCTCAAAATCCAAACAACAAATTTCACTTTTTTATACCTGACTTTACACTAGAGCGGTGTAGATAGTCATTGTCCGTTCATAATCCAGCCATCTCATACTTAATCCAAATATAACAGCCATGTTAAACAGTTATATGCGTTCAAATTGATAAATGGTTAGTTACTTGAAAAAAAGGTATAAGCTTTGATCTATTACCTAATCATTCCTAAACTGAATGCATCAACGGTGAAACTCATTAACTTTACCATTTTTTTTCCTTAAACAGAAGCGAAAATTAACTGGAAAGGATCATATCATAACAAACATACCAAGTTCTGTGGATGCAACGACATGTTTTCATCCATCACTAAAGAAACTACAGATAACAATAAACACACTCTATACAAAGACCAAAGTTCAGTACTCAGGGTCATTGTGTTTTATTCGCCATGCTTATTTCCCCACAAAGTGACGTTGACGGCTTGTGCGAAGCGTAAATCACTCCTTTTGAGGTTTCTACAGAAGAAAAAATAAGTGTTAAATTGTGGAAAAATTGGAGAGGCAAGAACATAAGATCCACAATAAAATTCCAAAGCGACGAAGATGAAAAAAAACAGATGCAATGAAAACAAATCAAGTTCTTCCCATTTCAAAGATAGATTATAAAGATCATTTTATACAAGGACCAGGCATGACTTGATGGAACATTCCAATCACCCCTAGCTGGCTTTGATAAAGTGCAAATCATGGTAAAAGGTGACCATCCCCCTAAACTCTACCGCTGTCCATGCATGTAGGAAATGGCCCTCTTGGTTTACACCAAAATGAATTTGACCAAAAACTGAGCAAAAGCAAACAAATTATTCAAGAACAAACAGTATCAGCAGTCAACATTTTAGAAGAACTTCAATGCAGTTTTTCAAGGCTGTATAATTTCCCTTTAAACATTGCATTGGATAATAAACCACAATTTCATCCTTAAACTATTATTCTCTCCAATGTAGTCTTCAAAGTGAAAAGAACAACTTGAGTAGTCTAAAAAATATTACAAATCGTACAAAATAGTCCACAAAATATTTAAAAACACATGAAATTGATCCAAAAACTTCATTGAAATACATCAACTAAGGGATAAAAGTGATTGATATTCACAGCACTTCCGAAAATACTTACATAATTCTATTGTTTTGGGAAAATCTTAGACGGTGATATGATAATTTGGAGACCAAATTAGTAGTTTGTTTAATCACAGGAAAAAAAGAAAAAGAAAAAGAGAGACAGAAAGAACGGGGCTGAACAAATTCAACAAAATGACGACTAGTAAAGAGAATTTTCAAATGATCTCAACTGCTAAATATTGCAGAAAAGAGGTAGACAGACCTACCAGTCACCCGTTCCCACAAAACTGATAACAACGAAATTCGTAACCCAAAAAAGAAACGGTAAAAATTTAGAATATGATTCACAACGAGTAAGTTCAGTGTTCTGTAAAACCCCTATATTAGTTTTAATAAATGAACCGCTCAAATGACGACCACAACAGATTGTTAGAAAAGAACTGCACAAATCAAACAAAATGTCAAATGAGTAAACCCATCAATCATGTAAAATTTCACAGTTCTGGAAGTTGAACTTCATCGTGATCTCTACAGCATGAAATAAGAAAAGTAACAAATTCCAAAAAAGAAAAATAATGTAATTGACACAGCAGTGGTTCAAAAACGTGGTTTCTTGACATACACAGAATAAATCAAATTTGACAATAAAAATAAAAGTATGAGTAGAGCGAAAAAGAAAAACGTGTACCTTATCAGCAGTGCCTTCGTTCTTCTCAGCAGCGTTTTTGTCATTCTCAGCCCTAACCTTATTACCCTGAAGCTTCTGTTTCTCCAATCTTTCCCTCTCCCATTTCTGCACACAGAAGAAAAACGTGTAACATAGCATTACAAAGATTGATTCCGAAAAGGGCGAAAAGTGAGAGTACCTGGATGTAGACATTCTCTTTGGCCTGTTCTTCCTCGCTCAGAACGCGACCTTTGTCGCTGAAGAAGCGACTGAAAGCACCGCGATTCGTTGAGTCCATCGCACGAGTTACGGATCCTCGACTCACCCACGATCTCATAGCCATTAAATCAACGATATTACACGGTGGTGGCGGTGCTTTTATCACTACAAAAAAGAAACAAGAAAGTCAAACACCCTAGAATTTTCTTTCCTTCCTTTTATAGAATCACCGTGTCGATCTCTACCCGACCCGAATTAACCAACCCGTTAATTTTATTTATTTTTTACTTCTTCAAAACGTCTTTTGAGAATGTAAAATCTTATGCATGAAAAATAAAACATTAAAGTTAATAAATGCTTGTATAAGCTGTTTTATATGATTTTCGTAATTTTTATTTTTTAATCTTATGAATGATATTATTTTGCCTTTGTCAAAATATATTTTTTATCTCATCCAAATTAGTCGAACTTCGTTACAAATTTAAGAAAATTATATTTGCTACCAATACTTTAAATATGTATAGATATTCTTTCTTACTAATTTAATAAGTAACTACAACGATATAATGGTTAACTAGAGCCTTTAAAGACCAATGTGTCTAATTTTAGTAAACACAACCCGGTTCGTGTTAAATAATATAAATATATTTAAGGGAATGTAAACAAAAAATTGTAATGGTTGAGTTAATTTGTAAATTTTTTTTACACCATTAAATATTGTTGATGATAAATACATACTTTTTTTATTATTTTTATTACTTATTTTGAAACAAAGCCCTTCTACTTTAAAAAAAACACACACACACATTATTGTAAGAAAACAAATTTAAAACTTCATGATATAATATCTCATTAGGGTAATTTACTTTTTGTAAAAATAAAAATAATAATATTTTTTATAAAAAAAATATAAAAGAAAAAGAAGTATGTAAATATATATATATATATATATATATATATATATATATATATATATATATATATATATATATATATATATATATATATATATGTGTGTGTGTGTGTGTATGTGTGTATTTGTTTTTCTAACAAATTGTAAGAGGTACTAATAATAAAATTTTAAATTATAAATTTTTTTTTTTCTAAATTACATGACACTAATAGAATCAGATCTCACATTCATATCTTATTATACTTTATCAGTATGGATCCTTATCTATAGTATAGTATGTACTCTAAATAACTTGTTGACACCTCATCACACTCAGAAAGAAATTTTATTGTGATTTGCTTTAAAGATTACATGATATTCAATATACTGGCAGGTGGCATTGAGCTCTTATATTAATGAGAAAAATATTTTAGCACTTGATCACACATCACTTGAATTCAGAGTCATTTTACCCATTATTATTGAATTAGCTTGTTTTTTTGTTTTACATTATTAAGTATTATGCAGAAAAAATGTATTATATATATATATATATATATATATATATATATTCTTATGTTTTTTGCTAACAAATGGTGAGAGGTACTAGTAAAAACATTTTATCTTATAAAAGATCTTATTTTCATAATTTTTTTTTTCTAAATTACATGATAATTACTAGAGTCAAATGTCACATTCATATCTTATCATACTTTATCAGCATGGATTCTTATCTAATATAGTATGTACTGTAAATTAGTTGTTGACACCTCATCACATTCAGAAAGAAATTCTATTGTGATTTGCTATACAGATTACATAACATTCAATATACAGACAGGTGAAACTGAGCTCTTATCTTATTTTATGAGAAAATTTCTATAACACTTAATCACACATTAATTCAATTCAAAGTTATTTTACCCCTTAATATTTAATTAGCTTATATTTCTGTTTTACATTATTAAATATTATCAAGAAAAAAATGTATTGATTATTTTTTATTTACTTTTTTTACGCCATGTTCATATTATACTATATATATATATATATATATATATATATATATATATATATATATATATATATATATATATATTCTTCTAGTTTTCTAACAAATTACAAGATGTACTAGTAAAAACATTTTATCTTATAAAATATTTTATTCCCATAATATTTTTTTTTCTAAATTACATAACTCTTATCAGAGTAAAATGTCACATTCATATTATCATACTTTATCAGCATGGATTCTTATCTAATATAGTATGTACTGTAAATTAGTTGTTGACACCTCATCACATTCAGAAAGGAATTCTATTGTGATTTGCTATACAGATTACATAACATTCAATATACAGACAGGTGACACTGAGCTCTTATCTTATTTCATGAGAAAATTTCTATAGCACTTGATCACACATTAATTCAATTCAAAGTTATTTTATCCCTTATTATTTAATTAGCTTATATTTTTGTTTTACATTTTTAAATATTATCAAGAAAAAAAATGTATTGATTATTTTTTATTAACCTTTTTTAAACCATGTTCATATTATACTATATATATATATATATATATTCTATCTTTCTAACTAATTATAAGAGGTACTAGTAAAAATATGTTATCTTATAAAAGATTTTATTTCAATAGTCTTTTTTTTTCTTAAATTACATGACACTTAATAGAGTTAAATGTCACATTCATATTTTATCATACTTTATCAGCATGAATTCTTCTCTATAATATAATATGTATTGTAAATTACTTATTGACACCTCATCACATTCAGAAAGAATTTTTATTGTGATTTGTTTAAAAATTACATGACATTCAATATACTGACAAGTGACACTCAGCTCTTATCTTCATCATAAAATATTTGTAGCACTTGATAACACATTACTCCAATTAAGAGTTATTTTATCCTTATTATTGAATTAGCTTGTATTTTTTTTACATTAGTAAATATTATAAAAAAAATGTAGATTATTTTTTATTAACCTCTTTTATACCATGGTAATTATATATATATATATATATATATATATATATATATATATATATATATATATATATTGTTCAATTTTTCTAACAAATTGTAAGAGATACTAGTAAAAATATTTTATCTTATAAAAGATTTTATTCTCATCATTTTTTTTAATTACATGACATTTAATAAAGTCAAGTGTTACATTCATATCTTATCATACTTTATTAACATCGATTCTTAAATATAGTATGTTGTAAATTGCTTGTTGACACCAAATAACACTCAGCAAGGATTTTTATTGTCATTTGTTTTAAAGATTACATGACATTCAATATTCTGACAGGTGGCACTGGGCTCTTATCTTAGTTCATAAAAAAATTCTTTTAACACTAATCACACAATACTTAAATCTGGATTCATTTGACCTGTATTATTGAATTACCTTGTATTTTTGTTTTACACTATTAAATATTATCAAGAAAAAAGTGGATTGATTATTTTTTATTAATCATTTTTTATACCATGTTCGTTTTATATATATATATATATATATATATATATATATTATAGTTTTTTTTTAACTAATTGTAAAAGGTACTAGTAAAAACATTTTATCTTTTAAAATATTTTATTCTCTTAATTTTTTTTATTAAATTACATGACACTTAATAGAGTGAAATGTTACATTCATATCTTATAACATATATGTAGTATAGTATGTATTGTAAATTATTTGTTGACACCTCAACATAGAAAGAATTTTTATTGTGATTTGTATTAAAGATTATATGACATTCAATATAGTGACAGGTGACACTGAGTTCTTATCTTACTTTATAAGAAAAATTTATAACACTTGCACACATTACTTCAGTTTTGAGTCATTTTATCCCTATTATTGAATTAGTTTGTACTTTTGTTTTCATTATTAATTTTTATCAAGAAAAATGTTTTGATTATTTCTTATTAGCCTTTTTTGTACCATGTTCATATTATATATATATATATATATATATATATATATATATATATATATTTTTTTTTTTTTTCTAACAAGTTGTAAGACGTACTATTATAAACCGTTTATCTTATAAAAGGCATGATACTTAATAGAGTCAAATATCACATTTATATCTTATCATACATTATCAATATTAATTCTTATATATACTATAGGATGTACTGTAAATTACTTGTTGACACCTCATCACACTTACAAAATATTTTTATTATGATATGCTTTAAAGATTATATGACACTCGATATACTGACATGTTGCATTGAGCTCTTATCTTAGTTTATGAGAGAAATTTTGTAGCAATTGATCACTCATTACTTCAATCCAGAGTCATTTTACCTCTATTATTGAATTAGCTTGTATTTTTTTCTTACCTTATTAAATATTATTAAGAAAAAATTGTATTGATTATTTTGTATATTAACCCTTTTTTATACCATGCTCATATTATATGTATTGTTCTATTTTTCTAACAAATTATAAGAGGTATTAGTAAAAACATTTTATCGTATAAAAGGTTTTATTCTCATATTTTTTTTCTAAATTAGATGACACTTAATAAAGTCAAATGTCACATTCATACCTTATCATACTTGATCAGCATGGATTCTTATCCATAGTATCGTACTATAAATTACTTGTTGCCACCTGATCACACTCAGAAAGAATTTTTATTGTCATTTGATTTAAAGATTACATGACATTCAATATATTGACACGTGACACTGAACTCTTATCTTAGTTCATGAGAGAAATTCTATAGTACTTGATCACACATTATTTCAATTCAGAATCATTTTACTCCTATCGTTGAATTAGCTTGTATTTTTGTTTTACATTATTAAATATTTTCAAGAAAAAAATTTGATGATTAGTTTTTATTAGCCTTTTTTTCATACCATGTTCATATGTTTACATATATTTAAGTGAATGTACACTTTTACACACACACACACACATATATATATATATATATATATATATATATATATATATATATATATATATATATATATA
>Ga0209589_1002151_pt1 | contig 33743 bp, 14 predicted proteins | sample CowpeawhiteBW_FD_187525 | JGI IMG/M metagenome (GOLD analysis project Ga0209589, IMG submission 187525) | Root nodule microbial communities of legume samples collected from California USA - Cow pea white BW (SPAdes) (version 2) | ecosystem: Host-associated > Plants > Roots > Nodule | place: USA...
GATTAATGAATGCGTACCTTTAATTACTGGGGTCCACGTGTATTTATAGAGCATTAAATGACGTTTGACCATTTCATGGGCTGGGTTTTGACTTGGGCTCTAGTTTGGGCCATGAATGGGCCTGGGCTCCAAATCAGGCCCTTGAAACCTATTGAAGGCGGGACATCGATGTTAGTTAATGTTCTAGGCAAGTAGTCGGTCTCGACCGGCTACTTGCCTAGATGGCTTGTGCTGGTGGTGTCCGGGTACTAGATACTAGGTGGTTTCGATGTGTATACTGTTTACTTGGTTGAGTTTGGCTAGGTACGGTACACCAGTCCCCCAGCCTTGTCCGATATGGGTTGTCGGTCAAGGATGATATGTGTTGGTGAGCTAGCAGAACCGGCTAGGTGTGATACAAAAAATATAGATATTTCGTTAAATATGTTTTTTATCCCTTAATTTTTAGTCAAAATTTTATTTAGTCTTTCTTTGAAACGTTAGACCAATTTAGTCTCTTATCTTTAGAAATGCGTGGATTTAGTCCTCTTAACCAATTTTTTGTTAAGTTTTACTTAACATTTTAAACACGTTTCTGAGCTAACATTGAAGCATAAATGTGTCAAACGGTGTAAACAACTCTAATACTATCATGAAACATGTTTCAAACGTCAAATAAACATAAACAAAATTTGGCTAAAATGATTAAATCTACGCATTTCTAAAGTTAGATGACTAAATTGGGTCAAAATTTCCAAGAGGGACTAATTCCAATTTTATTGAAAGTTAAGGGATAAAAATATATTTAACCCTAAAATATTATCTGTAAATTTTAAAAGATATCATAAAATATGATAATTAGTTAATATATACTAATATCTTGGGAGTAGTACCTTATATCATGGAGGTAGTACATAAGTCCCTCAACCTCAGAATCCATAAATGAGATTCATGTAGATTGAATTGATGGATGAAAAGTTTTATCATTCATTGAGCTTTAAGAAGTGGTTTGCAAATTTGTTGTCGTTCGAGTTTAAATGTAAGTTAAATTTGTTGTCGTTCGAGTTTAAATGTAAGTTGTGAATGTCAATTGCATAAGAATTTAGTAACCAATGGATATATGAAATCCCAACTTACATGGCAGCTTACATATGTTTAAGAAAGAACAAGCTCATTGAAATGACATACTTGAAAGAATTGTCTCGTTAAAACCATGCTCAACAAAAAAACCAAAATTTGGAAAAAGAATTGAACTAAGAAGAAAATACACATCTCATTATAATAATCATTTATCAAATTCGTAACTTTCGGATGTGGTCTTCCTAGATTAATTAACATAAATATGAATTATAGATAAACGATTAATTAGTTGGCATGTGTATCAAGCTACTTTATAAATTGTTCTAAACCTTTGTTAATAAATTATCAAACATTATCTATAAGACTCGAGAAAATTAAATAAATAAATAAATATTAATTTATTAAATGCGAGGGCGGGAATCCTTAAGTTAATTAATGTAGAGAGAGAATATAAGGAATAGTACTAGCTTAAGTGGTTGAGAGTACTTGATCTTTATGAAAAGACTTAGGTTCAAGTCATATTGATGCCATTAGTGTATTATTAATTGTTTATTAATTTTAATGAAATGTTTGATCATGATGAGTGATAACATAATCTTAGATGTAGATGAATTATCACGAAATGGTAATTGTGTGGTTATGTGTTTGAATCTTCACTTACGCATTACGTTTAAGAGGCTTTTTAGAGATAAACAACCCATTTGCACTGAAAATTAGAATTTAGATTGAATAGTTGTGCATTTTTTGGATTATATTGCGTTTCTGGAAATTTTCTAGAAACCTCCTGACGGGCCTTTAAAGCCGCCATACGACTGATGTTGAAACAACCCACTTTCTAGGTTTCTATTAAGAACCGCCTAGAAGTGAAGAGCTACTGCCAAGCGATGTGTGTTGGTGTTCTTTTCATGAAAAACATTATTTTTTGGGTTTTTGCCCAACAGGGACAGTCGAGCACTAGTTTTATATCGCCATGCGCCAGGTTCCTAACTTCTGGGTGCTGGGTGTCACCGATTTTTCTAGTCTGCGCAGTTTTCATAAAACAGTGTTTTCCTGTTCGTTAACTGTCTAATTTAATCGAAATTTTGACAGAGGGTTCATAACATGTTGCTCTTTAGTTTGTACGGTGTGATATTGGTTTGAATATCTGTAGTTGGAGATATATGATACGCATGATTGCTGGTTTGGAAGTCTTTAAAATGCATGACTAATCTCTTGATAATTTCAAGTAACTACAAATGTGGCATGAGTTGGAAGCATGATTGGGTTATGTTGTGAGTCTCCATGAATTTGAATGTTTCTTTGGGTTAGTCACATGTTGACAATTGGTTTATTGGTGAATGCATGTGTATCAATATAAATTAAATTGTTGCATAGGAAGTGTGAAGTGCTATATTAATTTGCATTGGTGCATTGAATAATGTGCTTAAGTTGTTAGACTATTGCTGCTTTATATTTGATTTGAGCATGCATTATTCATAAGTTGGAGTTGAATGCTTGAATGGATTTAAATGGTGGAGTATATATGTGTGTGTGTGTATATATATATATATATATATATATATATATATATATATATATATATATATATATGAATATGTAGGGATTGATGCATATGATATGTGGTGATACAATTTTGAGTCATGTTGATTTATATGAATGTAACTTGGCATGCTTATGTGGTAAAGTAAAATATGTAAGAGATTCTTGTGAAACCTTAAGTCAGGGTGTAACGAATTCATGATGTATGTGATTGGGTTGGATCGTGATCCAGTCATGTGATGATGACTGGATAAGCATATTTGATGTTATGTTTGTATGTTGAGTACTTGGGGTTCTTTGGAACTTCATACAACAGTGCCCGAAACCTAGTAGTAGTGATGCTACTAGTGTGGCGCCCGACGACGTGGGGTGTGCCGCTAGGCAATAAGGGGAAACTAGGGTGACAAGGAGATTTTTGCCAAGCGATAGCAATCAGACAGAGGTCATTGGATAGGGAGCTCTAGAGGTGTGTGGCGCCTAGCAGCGTATGGTTTTCGCCAGGCGGTCTGTTCCAGGTTTTGCCTGGCGACGCTAGAGGTGCGCCAAGTGGTGATGCATGCAGAGAGAGACTACATGGAAAGAATTTTACAATATTTTGGATGAGGACCTTGAAGAGATGATTTTCTAGGGCCCCAATTACGATTGAGCTTGTATTGGGGTAACATGTGGCCACTTGAGGTTGTAACCTGGTGGTTTTGAAAGTCTAGTGGAGTGTGCGAGATCGTGGCTCATACTAATGAGTTCCAAAAAATTGTCCTCCTTGGTGTTATTCGATGAGTTTGGTAGTCTTGGGACAAATACGGACTACGGTTTGTATTGGGGAACTCCACTTAGTGTTGCGGATTGTGGTTGTAACAAGATCATTCCCATGTATGGACTGTAGGTGGTGGCTTGTAGTCAGAAGGGCGAAAGACACTCGTGGTAGCAAATATCAACCAATGTAATCATGAAAGGGTGTAGAATCAAGAAGCGTTCAGAGGAATATGTAAATGTTGGGTCTGAGGGTTGTACTCCTCAAAAGGGGTTAAGTCATCTTCAAAGGCTTTGGATGAATACCTTAAGAATGGACTTTGTTGGAGCATTCCTCGAGTTGTGGCTCGGGATGAAGGATAAACACGTGGTATTCCTTGAGTTGTGGCTCAAAATGGCGGATGGTACTAGTGTGAGTGTGTGAGTTGTGGCTCGTTAGATTGGTCTCCACTTGATTAAGCAACCACGGGTTGTGGCCATGTTTCCAATCTTGTGTCGAGAGTACGAATTGTGGTTCATATTGGGAACTCCACCTGGCGTTACAAAGTGTGGTCCATAACATGTTATTCCTGCACATGTTTCTACAAGTTGTGGCTTGTAGATGGCAGAACCACGAGTTGTGACTTGTGGCAGCAAAGCATATCTCAAGTTCATCATCGGAAGATGTAGAAGGTGGATAAACATGGTGTAGGCCATGCTTTAGGGAATCAAAGGATAAAGTTTCTCTTATGATTGTGTGTGTACACTTGACTTGTGTTTATGTATATATTTTTGTATGGTTAGCTCACCCTATTTGCTTATGTTTGGCAATGATCGTGTAATTCATTACACGGGAGCATATAATGTTGCAGGTGGAGCTGGTGATGCTTAGAGTTGGAGAGGGGCTAGCATGGGAACTTCTTTATGAATTGTTTTGGTTACTCTTTTGTAAATAGGATTTTGTTATTACTTTCAAATTATTTAAAACTTTAAGTTGAATTTTATGGTTTTGAATTTCGAGACATTTAATAAAGTTTAAACTTTTCTGCGTTTGGAAAATATGTTTTATTTAAATGCGAGTTTATTACAATTCTTATTTCTTATTTTATTAAAATTAGTAATATCCGACTAGGATGTTACAATATCAATGACAACTATAAAACCTTTCGAAACGATAAGAATTAGGAAATATATCTCAAAGGTGATTTATTAATTATTTGATTAAAAGATTTATTTCATTTGAAAAATTATGATAAGAGATATAATGGTAATTTATTAATTTAAATATTTTTTTATTTAAAACATTTTTTGAGAGATAAAAGAGTTTATTAATTATTAAGATTCATTTAAAAAGATTTTCTAAGATATAAAATGATTTGTTAATTATTTAATTTGAAATTTTTATTTCATTTAAAAGATTTTCTAAGAGATAATATTCGATGAATTATTGTTTAATTAATAAGATATTAAACAAATTTTCTAAAAGATGGAGTGATTATAAAGAATGTATAAATAGAATTAATTCCATGAATATAGGAATATATCTCCAAACTATTTCTTTGAATCTAGTAGAAAATAATTGGATTTTTGGGTTTGAGTGTTTCACTATAAGTAGGGAAGTTGGGGTAGTGGTGAGACACTGAAATCAAACTGTGCAATAGTAGAGAGTTCAAGAGAAACGCGAGTGATTTCTTGAATAGGAATGTGCAGGAAGAAACTTAGATTTTAACAAGAAGGTTGAAGTGTTTAGTTGAAACGTTGACTATTTAGGTAAGAGAAGCTAGTATGTCTTTTATTTTGGTGTTTGTATGATGTTGAAAATATGTTTTCTATTGTAGTGGAAAAACAAAATTTTGAGTTTTTGCTTGATGAATGTGTGGTAGAGATGAGTTATGTCTAATTCAAAAATTTGGGTTGTAAGCAGAGCTAACATTCTTATTTTCTTTCTTTCTTTCTTGCTTGCTTGTACTTTTGTAGATATGATGAATTAAGTCTTTGATGAGTGCATATTTATGCCATCATTTAACTTTTAAACTTAGCTTCTTATTTTGATTTTTTTTTGCTTTAAAATGTTGTTTTATTTAGGATTTATTCTAAAAGTGCTAATTGAGCTTGAGATATAAAAACATGTTAAAAATAACTTTTTAGTTGTATAAATGTGTTTTGGATATTCTTAGGTGTTTTGGTGCAATTGAAGTGAAGTTTAAGCTCATGGATTAGCTAAGCTACAAGAAATTAATACAAACTTTGCAAGAAAAAGATTAAAAAAAATGTAAGAATTGAAGAAATGAAAAAAATAATGGAGGAAATGGTTGGGGGAATGCCCAACAAAAATTGGACTTGAAGAAAAAAATAAGGAAATGAATAGGGGAACACCCAACAACAAATGGACTATTAAGATTTTGTTATGATTTTCCACTACAAAGACTTTGATAATGCCATAGTGTTTATGATAAGATATAATTAAGGAAAATTCTATCTTTGGATTTTTTATTTGATATTTTTAAATAATTATTTTAGTTAATTATATAAAAAAATATCAATAGATAGAAACTACCAAAATTTTCAATCTAGCTAAATCTTTCACATTCTTTTTAAATTTTCATAACAACCAGGAATATCATCGAGATATTAGATTTATTTAAGATATATTTGGTGGAGATATATTAGCAAAAAGAATATTTAATCAACAAAAATTGCAGAAAAGGGCCTAGTCCAACTCCTATATAAGGAGACATGGGAGATGCATTAGGTTAACATCCTTCGAGGGGCAGTTTTGGCCAGCCCTTGGTATCCGCACTATTTCCTCTTCTTTCACCTCCCCCCATACCTTTTCATTTATTTTTGTGTTATTTTTACATTCCACGGAGTTTTGAGTCTATTTTATTTTCCCAACCTTTTTAGTGTAAATTTTATGAGAACAATTATGTTAAAAATCAATTCTAAGTTTGTAATGAGACGACTTTGGGTTAGCTTAATCATATTAATATTCTTGGCTACTTTCTTAACAATATTGAAATTGTTAGAGATAAGTAGTATTAATTTGATAGCGTTAATGGCAACGTTATTAGTGTTTGCTTGATAAATGTATAGTATGGATGGGTTGTGTTTTTGTCAAAAATTGGGAAGTTAATATGAACTAGTATTAGTGTGTGAATATTGAGGCTTTAGAGTGGTTGTTCATATGACAATTGAATCCCTTTGGGTAGGCACGAACCAAGGCTTTGTTGTGTTTGTGAGGATTCTTAGAGTGGTTAGCTTGAATCCCTTTGTTGTGTTTGTCAGTATAAAAGCTTGATGTGTTATGCTAATAATTATTGAGTTTTTAGTTAAAATGAGATGTGTGAATGTGATCCAGGAAAGACTCTGGTTAGGAAAGACAAGGTTTTTAAGTTTGTCCATTTCTGACTAACCTCTCTTTCTTGGGAATCTAACTTGGTAAACTTCCATGTATTTTATTTTTAAAGAAGGAAAATATTCTTGGAAAGTTATAGTTTTTATATGTCCTGGATTTTAAACATGATGTGGGTTTAAAACTAAGGTTCTTGCTTGGTTATGTTAGTTTACCCTTGTGTTTATGTTTGTATTTATTTATTGTGATGTATTTTTACACGAGAGTAGATGATAGCTCAATAGGAGATGCATAACAGTGAAGACTAAGAGTTTGGAAAAGACCAAGAAAAGTTAGGTGGTCTTAGATTTTTAGTTTCACAATTAATTTATAATTATGTTAATAAAGTTTTGGAATGTATGACACCGATTTCTTTTTGTTTTGAGTTTAATGAAGAGTTCCTCTATTTTATTCTAAAAGTATGTAACTGGAATAAGGTTATTTGTGTTAGTTATAGACCTTAGGAAGATGAAAACAAAATGGGGTAAATCAAGCTTGCCTACAACATTCTTCCAAAGGACTTTTACACTTGCTTTGTAGTGATAGTTGCTAAAGGCATTGTTAAAGTAGACGAGCCGCTTAAGATAATAGAATTTTGATGATAACAAAATATTCACTCTACCAAATGAGGAAGTCTTCAGTTAGATGTGAATCAACATTAGGCGAGTAAGAGAGAACACCTAATCGACATATATAATTGATGTAATTGATGAATGTGTTTTACAAATTAAAATACATAGTCTAGAAATGTATTCGCATATGGTTAATTGTTGATATTCAAGCTTTACATGTATTAACGTAAGCTAGAAGTCATGCACATATAATAGACCAACAAGTCTTGGCATTAGACGAGTCTAAGCACTACAGAAGATAGTGCATTATATGAATACAACCAAAGAAAATCGCTAAGTGAGTGCTTTGGGCAACCTCAATCACTAAATGATCTAAAGTGTTAGATGACTTAAGGCATTTGATGACCCAAGTGTACTTAAGTCATTATACGACTAAGGCATTAGACGACTCAAACAATAGAACTCAATGCATCAATTTTTTACATGCATTAAATGAGTTGGAATGCGTTGTGTTATTTGGCTAAGTGTTTTCATTTTCTAATCTTTGATTCATCATTAAGAATGATATATTAATCTAATAATTCGAAATGGAAATTGATTATATGAGTCATAATGTTCAAAGATTATCCTATGATAATTACAATCTAAAAGAAGAAAGTTTTCGAAAATAAATGGTCAAGTAATATGAACATTAGGAAATGATCTATATGATTGAAAAGTGGATTATTTGATTGATTGAGAAATATTATTTCTTAAACAACTCAAATGTAGAATCATATTGCACAAAGGGGGGTGGCTCATAGATCATGCACTGCATATTGTTGCTGCATTTGTGTGTTTCTTTGTCTGTTCTGGTATTTTAATCGATTTTTTTCAATTTCAATCAATTGATTATATCAGTCTCAGCTTCATATTGTACTTTTCATTTCTGTTTCGTTTCTACAGTGTTTGTATGCACTATCAGTTGCTCTGATAGTATCTATGTTTGATGCATTAATGAAAATTTTACTCTTTCCAAAATGATATGTGCATTACTTTAGTTTGATGAATCCAAAAGGGGAGAAAAATGAGTAAAGTTGAATTAAAAATGAGTAAAATTGGGTTAAAGTTGGAAAACCTGGAATTAAATCTGTTGGAACCATGTAATATAGCTAACTGATCTATAAATATGAATTTAAATAACATTATTAATGATAGGAGGAGCATATGCATATGTGATATGTGTATGCTTGTGTGCTTTTGCTTGGATGTGTGTTTGTATATTGGTATATTGTACGCAAAAACTTTTTCAGGTTTCTGTATGGATCTTAGCCCTTCAAGTTAACTTGAGGGTGTTGGCTTCATCAAATCAGGGGGAGACTGTTGGCACACGCAAGCTTGGTGCAAAGATTTGATAAAGCCAAATACATGAAAGTCACATGTGGTTGATGAAGATTGATGAAGATCCACTTGAAGATCATGTTTCTATCGTACTATATCTGTAAATGATGTGTTAAATGTAATGGTTACATGTTATATCATGTTGGTAGGCTATATGACATAGGTTAGATATCTTGTTAGTCTTAGTGTGTCCTTTTTAATCTGTTAAAATGGGTATTAACAAGTTAAAAGACTTGTTGTATATAGTTTCTGGTATGAATGCATTCAATCAATTGAATTGTTTTTCAATTGAATGATTTCACTTAAGTAAAGTGAAATCAACAGATTGTACGAAAAATTCAATCAATTGATTCCACTTAAGACCAGACTATATAAGCTGTGTTTTCGAGAGTAGAGGCATGATTATGAGTTTTTGAGCACGAAAACCTGTTATTCATCACTGGAAAACTCTCTCTCTCTCTCTCTCTCTAAATTACATAGTTACAAGATGAATATTGAAGATCTTGGTTGATCTTGGAGGCATTTTGGCTTGGGATTAGCTTGAAGAACTCGTGTATGGTTAGCTAGGGAGAGCCACCATCAGGTTTTGTAGTTCTTGTGCCTTTGGTTGTTTACCTAGTGTGATTCTAAGTCTGTGAGTGTGATTCTTGTAGGTTTGTAGGCTAGATTTTTGTGTGAGTCAAAATCTTGGTATGTTTCTTTGTTCAAAAGTGTAATCTTAGTGTGTGATTTGTAAAACTTTTGAATATAGTGGAAATCAGGCTCAAGTTGTCCTAGTAAACTGGATATAGCTCTTTGATTGAGTGAACCAGTATAAAAAACATATGTGGCACTCTCTTCCCTTCATCCTCACTTTAAAATCTCAAGAAAACCAAGTAAATCACTCTTTGTTGTGTTTGAATGCGTTTATGTGTAATCTGATAGTGGATACTTGTTAGAAATATTGTTTGGAACAAGTCTTGTGTGTAAAAGTTTGTTGTTTGAGTGAAATTTGTGAATTCTACATTTTGCATAATTTCCCAGAATTTTAGCCAATTGTTCTAAATTTTTTATCAACTAATTCATAGGATTATGAATAAATTACTCTATTGTTTTTATTTTTTGACCGATTGAAAGTGTATTAATCTGCATCTTTTGCATTCGAATTTTGTAGTCTATATTTGATTCAATCAAAATGAGTTTTAAGCTTTTGAAAAACTTTTAAACAGTCAATTCAACCCCCTCCTTTCTTGGCTTAAATTACCATTTCATATCTAATAATGAAGAATGATGTTGAAGATATAATTTGAAGAATCAAATTGAAGAATTGATAAAGTCATTCCTTATCAAGAAAAATCACGTAAAACATGAAACACTGCAATTCAAATTCTCAATGACTATCAATGCAACAACAATATAAAGGATGCAAAGCCATACGATAAGACTAACAAGAATGAAAGCGAAACAAACAACAAAAGAGCTAGAAATATCTGAAATACCAAAATGTTGTGAAATTGTCATATCAATAATACTTAGTGAGAATTTGGGTTGATCGCATATACTTTATAAATCCTTTATGGAGTGAGGTTGTAACATGTGAGTTATATTGTACATTCTTGTTGTGAGAGTGGTTTCTGTAATTGTTCATTTTAGTCAAGAGTTCTTGATCTCAAGGGGCGATTAAAAGGATATCAGAATAGGTTGATACTCGATGTTGCCTAGAGAGAATTATACTCATAAGACCTCGAGAGGTTGTGATAAGTGCATTCCCTCATTTAGCCTTTAAATATTGGATTCTTATTGGGATTTGTGCTTAATAGATTGTTTTAATTAGGATTTGTTATAATTAGGCTTATTGAGCTTTGATACAAAATCATGTTAAAAATAAATTTTTAGTTGTATAATGTTATTTGGAAATTTTGAGATATGTTAGTGCAATTACAGCTATGTTAAGTGTTACGGGATTGACAAATATACCAAATTGCATAAGTAATAAAGTGGATAAGTCCAAATATTGTTTTCCCATAGAGACTCGCGTTGTTTAGAAAAACTATGATTATTTACTAATTAAGGCCAAAAACTTTAAAATAATGAAAAGTATTAATTTTTTATAAAATAATTCAAAATTATAGAAAGCAAATCAAATCGATGAAATTAAAATATATGGTAAAGGCTTCACTAGGGTTGGATTTCATGCATGAAGTCAATATGAAAACACCAACAACATATTTCTAGTTCCTAACTCTAGCATTTGCAATTTTTTTTTAACTGACATAGAGGGATCAAAATTTAACACCTTCAATGCCCAATAAGTTTTATGCTCCATCTCGATCGGTAAATGACAAGCTTTTCCATAAACCAACAGAAAAGGAGACAATCCAATTGGGGTCTTCATTGCAGTCTGATATGTCCACAAAGCATTATCTAACTTTGTTGACTAATCCTTCCTAGAAGAGAAGATGACACAGTTTTTTCCAAAATCTTCTTAATCTCTCGGTTGCACATTTCAGCTTGTCCATTGGTCTATGGATGATATGGTGAATCAACTTTGTGTTTTACCTCATAGTGTGAAAGAACCTTTGCCAATTGAGCATTGCAAAAATGTATCCCTCCATCACTAATGAGAATTCTTGGAACTCCAAATCGAACAAAAATTTGTCTCTTAAAAAAATTATAACTATTTGGGCATCATTCTTTTGACAAGTTGTTGCTTCCACCCATTTTCTAACATAATCCACAAATACCAATGTATATTCATTAAGTGGAGAGGGAAGAGGTCCCATAAAATCTATTCCCTAACAATCAAACACCTCTACTTCTAAGATAGCTTGCAATGGCATCTCATGTCTTCTAGAGATGTTCCCAATGCACTGACATTTATCACAACTTGTTGCATAAACGTGTGTCAACACCCATAAATGTTGAAGAAAACATTCTCTACACTCTCTCTTTCTCTCATTACCACCCACATAGATACCTCTAATTTTTATCTCTATTGGAAGAACAAACACAAAATATTAGAAAAGGAAGCAAGAAAAAGAAAAGAGAAAAGGTGAGGAGAAATTGAATTTTTTTTAAGGTACGCCACTCTCAATTCATTCATCTTTTGATGTAACTTTTCCAATTTTCATTTTTTTTAATCATAAAAAATATTTTTTTCCCTTTCTTTAGTGTCTGTCCGGTCGCTCGCGTCACATGACATCCAATCTAACATTTGTTTTTTTTTTTCTAAAAAATGTATATAGATGATCTAAAAATAAAAAAATATTTCTTTGTTTACTCTTTAATATTTATCTAGTTGCTCACGTCATAGTGACATTCATATCCACTTTTAAATAACTTTAAAAAATATGAAAAATTATAAAATATCAAAAAGATAAAAAAATGAAAGATTAAAAAAAGAATATATTTTCAGTTTCTGTCCAGCCGCTCGCGTCGTGTGACATCAATATTAAAATAATACTAAAAATTTAAATAAAAAGATTTTCAAAATTATTAAAAAAAATTAAATCATTTTTCAAATATTTTTCCAAATAATTTTTCATAAAGAACTACATAACCCTGATTCTCCATTCACATGGAGATACGTAGGAGCGAAGATTAATCCTCACCGGGCCCAAAAATCCAAAAAAAAATATTTTTTATTTCTTTTGTAAATTCATTTATTATTATTTTTGGGGAAAATAAATATTTTGAAAACCACATCTTTTTGCACATTTAATTAAAGGTACCATCTTAGGACGTACTATGTGGGGTGTTAATACCTTCCCCACGCGTAACCGACTTCTGGACCCAAAATCTGGTTTTTTGTAGACCTTGTCTTATCTTTTTGGTTTTTCCGTAGTTTTCCAGAATAAACTATGGTGGTGACTCCAAACTCTATTTTTACAAATTTTATTTTTGGTTCGTCGTCCCGTCGCGATTTCGGTCGTGACAATGTGAATAGGGGTGTCAAAACGGGCCAGCCCGGCCCATTTTGGCCCGTCCCGTTTTTGTCCCGTTTTAAATGGGTCGGGCCGGGCTGGCCTAACAAGGCGAAACTGGCTATTTTTTTGGCCCGACCTGTGGGCTGGCGGGCCGGCGGGCTGGCTCGCCATCCTTTTCCTGATATGTTCATTTTGTGGCCCAAAATCAGATTTTATCAGTGATGGACATGCATATGTTTTTCATTATCTAAGTTTTTTTACTTAATTAATTATATTTACTTTTAAAATTCTCGCAAATTTAATTCCATACAAGCATTTATATATAAAATAAAATATACAACATTTTTTTTCTGTTAATTTAAAATCCTAATTAGGCCATCCATTAATTAAGAATCCCACTCTTTGAAAGGATGTACATATATTAATTAGAATGTATAAAAGATAAAAGCAGAATTATTAGTTAAAAACCTTAATTATGAACATAATCACCACACAACACTTACCATAATATAGAATTTGTTTTCCACCATGGGAGATTGGTTCTACTCTTGAAGGCCGAAGGTTTGCGAGCAAGAACTTTGAGAGGTGTGGCTCCATCTTTGTTTGGTGTTTTCGCAAGTTCAGGATAGCAATGAATTATTATAATTGCCAAATTTATCAATCATTAACAATTATTAGTATCTACATTATAAAAAATAAACATGTTTACCAAATGACCAATTAATGGCAGCAGCTACGAAATTGAAATTGGGGGAAAATTGAATGATGAACAACGATTAATGGCAGCAGCTACAACCATTAGGATTTCACAGAATGGGTCGTCCTGGTCGAAAATCACAAAATCAGAAATCTAGGGTTACAAAATCAAGAATTTAGGTTACAAATCGGGAGAAAGGGAACCAGAACGGAAATTACGAACAAACCTGTGTTGGCGGTGGTCGTGGCGGTCAGAATCGTCCGCCAATCGCAGTGTCTGACGGTGGCTCTGCGTTCTCCGTGCATGGCGCTGTTTTCTCGCTTCTGGCAGCCACGCCGTGACTCACGGTGGAGGAGAAGAAGGTATGGCCAACGACGACGTGGTGGCCAGCGACGAGTGGGTGGAGGAGAAGCGAGTCTGTGTGTGTGGCGTAGAGATGAGAATCGGGAAGGAAGAAGAGTCGTAGACTTGTGGTTTTTGGTGGTGGGGGGCGCGCGCAGTAGTGAGGGAGGAGGGATAATAAAAAAAATAAGGCACGTGTTTATGTGTTTTAGTAAGTGGTACGGGCCGAGAGCCATCCCTAAATGTGAACATCTTTAAATAGAGTAGGCCAATAGAATCCGGATTACAACACCTTAGTGATTGTCCTTTCACCATTATAATGGCCTCCATATGGTGAATTATGACATTGCCATAAAATGCTCGCACTTTTTCCGTAGTGACACATCTTCTTAGTAAGTTATCTGCTTATATTTTGAATAAAAATGGATTATCTAGAAGAATTGCTTGACATCATATAAAAACATCTTCTTTTGTTTCCACTTGAGTTATTCTAGAAGAACTCCAACAACTTTAAAATTTGTCATATCAACAAACCACGATCTCATATCAACAAACCACGATCTCTGTTGAATGAACATAAAATTTTGTCAAGATGTCTCTAAGGTGAAGTATGAGACTCTCAAGTAGTGAGTTGTTATCTTTTTATAAAAAAACACTGAGATATAAAGATAAACATAAAAAATATACCAACGACATAATTTTTAACACTCAAATAAGTAAAAATAATTAAGTGAATACTACTTATAAGGATAAATAGATATAAATATAGTAAACAACTTCTATCACTTTATATCTTTACAAAAATATTATATTTAAATATATTAAAAATATAATAAAATAGAATAATTAATTAATATATTATAAGATGTTATTTATAAATATCTTAAAAATATTACACTATATACTAGAGAATAACGTCTAATATCTTAGCTAACGCACGTTGTTTTCTGTAAACAATAACTTTGTTATTTGATTTCGGTCTTCTTTTTATTTTTCTCGAAAAAAATATTGTGAGGATTAAAAAAGAAAAAAAAAAAGGAACAAAATTGCATCCGTTACCGGTGAACTCGCGTTGTACGTGGCATGGGCTTGGCCCAATGCAGGTTAATTTTTCCTTCTTACTGACCATCCACGTGTTCACCTAAAAAGCCATCAATTTCCCATATTTCAGCTTCACATGTGCAGCTCTTTCTGCTCCACCAACAACCCGTTATATCCCAAACTTTACCATGATCTTCTTCTACCTTCTTAATATGCTATTATCACATTTTAAAATTTATTACCATTTTATTTAATGATTCAATTATATCATATTACATTTCATACATATTTCTATTACTATTTGTCATTAACTAATTTATATTTTAAAAATAAAAAATAACTTTTATACAACTTCTCCCATCAAAATAACTACGTAACTTTTCATATAAAATGACAACCATACATACATACATACACATATATATATATATATATATATATATATATATATATATATATAATATTATGTGGGTCTCTTCATATACATAGTACAAATATTGGATGTGTGAACACAGTTAAGATATTGAAAACAATATCATATAGTACTAAACTATTGAAATACATTTTTAATGTGAGGATTTTTAAATACAAAGTTTTACCTACAACTTATTTAACAAATACTACTCTTAAACATAATCTAAAATTTTTGATTCAACCTTATTCATTCAAAACGTATTAAAAAGTCAATTTAATTAACTATATACCTTAATAAAATATAGTAATTAAATTCTCAATAAGAACATTCATTCTAAATATTCTAACTCAAAACTCAAATAATATTCAATTTCAAATATTTTAATCCGTTTCAAACAAGTTGCCATCCATGCATAAAAACTCAAATATTGGGACAAAGTCACCTTTTATATTCAAATCATTATGATAAGGTTTAAAAAAAAGGATAATTTTTCTTATTTATATTTTTTTATTCCAAAAAAAGTTTGAACGCAAATAAGTAAACTACTACATATTTATAGATCCAAAACAAAATATTTAAATATAACCGGTATCAATTTAACCAAGTTGAGAGAATTACTTTTTTTCAAGGAATTATACTAATATTAATGACAAAATAAAAAAAAAATAATTAAATCTTTAGATGAAACACAAATATTCTCTTTTGAAGATTTGATTTATGTTAAATTTCCTCGCCTATTGATAGGTGTGATTATATTTAAAAGGAAAAAGTAAAAGGAAAAAATATAGAAAAAAAAAGTAAAAGAAAACAAGAATCATATAATGAAAGAGAGAAAAAAAAGGGAAAAGAAAATAAATAATGAAGAAAAAAATTAAAGTGGAGGAAAAAAGAGAGAGTAAATTTAACATATTAATTTTTGTAATAATTACATATTTTACTAGAAGCAGAAGGTAATTTTAGTAAAATAATAGAAATAACATAATAGAATTATTCATCACAAGTTCGGACATCAACCATATTTATTATGAATAAAGATCCTATAAAAATGATAATATAAAGAAATGTGCCATTATATATACAAAAGATCCTACAAAAATGATCATATAAAATTTATAGAAGTGTCTTGGATGGAGATTTTTTGAAGGAACCAAACATGAACATATTTTTTCAATCATAAATTTCTGGACGGCTGAAAATGTTTCAAAATTTTAGCTTTTAAGTATTATTTGCGTGCGTGTAGCAACACTTGCATTCGATAATATCAACTCGTGGATTTCAAAGCTAAAATAACCACAAAACCACAATATATTTTTATATATATTTAATAAATTGATAAAAAAATTAATGTGAAAAGAAAAAAAAAATAAAGTGTAGTCTGTCAAGTACAGGAGGTGAAGTTCACAATATTTTAACGAAGGTAATTCTCATTATAATAATAAATATAAATAAGATACTACTTAACTCTCAAATATATTATTTTAAATTCACTTATATTATTTTAATTTAACACTAATTTAGTTCCTGTTCACTATGTCTTTATTCTAACATAAGATTTGTTCCATACAAAAGCTAAGAAATAATAAGAAAACTTATAAAAAATACTTTATTTGAAGACATGAAAAGAGTTATACTTGAGGAGGCAACCTAATATATCAAAATATCAAATTGGATCCAACTGAAATTAAAGGTGTCTCACTCACTTGCCACAACACCTAACGTTCAGGATTCATTGCCAAAAGGGGCCACGGTGATCCCGCACACACTAGATCCGCTACTACCAATTACCTTCAGTCAGGTGGCAAATAGTTCTCGCTCCCAGCACGCGCCAACAGTGGCACTGTCCGTAATTTATCAACAAAACAGTGTCGTTTTCGTAACCTCAAATAATAGTAAGAAAATTCCTTCTTAAAACCTCAGTTTCAGGGTTCTCTGTTTCTCCTCATCGCGCACCCTTTCCAATTTTCTCTCTCGAAACCTCAGTAACGGAAAACGCGCCTCCGCCGCCGCCATGGCCGCAATCGCACGACTCAGGGTCGCCGCGGGGCCGCTGAGGGCCCTCGTGCTACGGCCTAACAGGGGGTTTGGATCGGCGGCCGCTGCACAGTGCTACTACGACGATGACGAGGAAGAGGAGTGTGCGCCACGTGGCATGCTGGACGCGCAGGGTTGCACGCCGGAGCGCGGAGTGCAGTGGGTGATGATAGGGGAGCCTGGAGCTAGGAGGAACCTCTTCGCGCAGAAGCTCTCGAAGCTTCTCGAAGTTCCTCACATTTCCATGGCTACGCTCCTTAGCCAAGACCTCAACCCTCGCTCCAACCTCTATCACCAAGTAATTCATTCATTCACTATTCCGCTCTAGGGTTTCCTTTCTCCTTTTCGTTTAGTTTACTTTCATTTCTTCGTAGGTCTTTCAATTATTTCTTTCGACTCGTTTCTCTTATTTTGAATTAAAATTAATGGTGAGAATCTCGTCGAATTAAGGAAAAAGTAGGTAAGTAACGGTAAACATAGTGGTTTTAGAATTAACGTGATTTTGTATTTACGATCACGTTTGGTTTCATATCGAAGAACTTTATATTTTCAGAAATTATTTTAAATTTAAGCAACTTTAAATAATTTTGCGATGAATACATCGTGTAAATTAGTTTTACAAAACCAATTTTGGAATCCAAGCACGCACTAATTAAGCTTGCATTTTAAACGTCATGGGTGTTGTGAGAATGTGTCTAAATTTGATTTGAATGGTTTTACTTTTTTTAAATTTTGTTTTGTAATATAATTATTACTAAATATGTTGTTAAGATTATTGTTATGCGGAAAGTTGGGATTGAATCCTTCTAAGTTATACTGATATTTTTAGGCTTGCTTGTTTTTTGTTTATGAAATAAATAATTTACGTAATTACAGTGTGAAATCACTTTTATATTGTCAGAAATTATTTTGGTACGACTGCAAGATTATTAAAATTGATAAATCTACGTTACGTTATAATTTGTCAGTGTTTTTATATTGTAATAGAGACTGTGGAACAAATTTTGAATTCTGAAGTTAAAGACAAAGGGAAAGAAAAAAAAAATGAACTTTTACTTTTGAAAGTCTATTATTATATATATTTCCGTTCTCTTTTACTAAACCAAAGAAAAGATATCATTACTCATCACATTTTTCCTAATTTTTTCCTTTGGTCCAAACATAGCATAGGGTAATTGGTAGTAAAATTGTCTTCTTAATCAATATTGGTGTGACGTGGGGTTCTTCCGATGCAGATAGCAAATGCCTTAGATCATGGAAAACTTGTCCCAGAGGAAATTATGTTTGGGCTGCTAAAGAAGAGACTGGACGATGGGTACTCAAGAGGCGAAACTGGGTTTATTCTTGATGGATTCCCTCGAACAAGGATCCAAGCTGTAAGTGGTTTCACTTCACCTTTCAAATCGTAAACTGCTCAAAATTTTCTTTGTTATTCATTCCTACAAGATGTGGTGATGTTTCACAGGAGATCCTTGATCACATTGCTCATGTTGATCTGGTGGTGAACTTCAAAAGTTCCGAAGAGGAATTAGTTAAAAAGAATCTAGGAAATCGAAAATTTAATTCTCGCCAAGAATATATTCTTATGACCAGCTCCCAGAACCCAACAAAACAATTGCCTGGAGATAATGTCCAAAGTCATGAAGACGAGGTAACTAATCACTTTTATTTTCATTTTGATGCCTTTATGGATTAGTTTTGTCTAAGGAAAAATTTGTTTTTTTTTTCTTTCAATTTTTTAAGTTTCCCATACTAGCTCTAAAGTTGTGCTAAGCTTGTTTGAGATACTAATCACTTGGGACTTCTACTTATATTTTGGGGTTTTATTTTTCTCTTCTAGTGCAAGCTGTTGGAAGATTACTACAGGAAGCAGAAGAAACTTCTGAATTTTGAATTAGCAGGTGGACATGGTGAAACCTGGCAGGGACTTCTAGCTGCGCTACATCTTCAGCATATTAATGCTCTTAGTTCTTCACAGAAGTTAACTGCGTGAAGGGCCACCAATCTTGTATGGCATCAATCCGTTGTCGGCATTTTAGTATGTGAATATGAGGGCTACAACAGTTTCATAGAAATTTTGTGTCTGTTTCTATATTGTTGACTGTTTTGCAAAATTTTGAGAATGCTAGTTTGTTCTGTAGCGCAACCGTTCAAGTATGAACCAATACCCAATGTATGGTCCTAAATCCTACTAGTGTATGTTGTCTGTTTTTGTTCAATTTTGGCATAACAGTTTCATTAGTATTTTTCCTGGTCTCAAAGTCACGTTATACACCAAGCATATCATGTAAAAGTTAAGAACTCTTGAATATCAATGTTCATTTTTGTTAAAGCCATTTCATATTTTATTACGGCTAACGGGGTTCCGCAAAACTGCTTTCATTTATTCTTAAGACAAAATTGTTTCCTTTTGCATTTCGATTCTTAATTGTTACTAATATTAAAGCCTTAAAAATTTTCCGCTCCCTTTGGCGGCAAGTAGAATTTGAATTTCTTGGGTCTTTCAAGCTCAGATTCGAAAAAAAGCAAAAATAAGCATCAATTACATAAATAAGCAATGCAGAATTTAATCTCACATGACCTTATTGTACGATCCAAGCAATTACTGAACATTATTTATTATACTCTGGTCATTTCCCCCATCTCGTTTTTCAGTACTCGGTGTTTCCGTTCAGTTAAACCTAGAATATATATCTTGCTTTGTACAGTGCTACCGAAGAAATGTAACAGAAAAAGGGTGAAACCTAGTTTGTGGCCACTCATTCACTGTTCATCCACACATCCCTAAGAAGTTCAAATCTAATGGCAGATTCATCGCGACCGTCTTTCCACTTGCAGTTGTTCTTTGATGCTGGTGAGGAGGAGCCACTGTTCAGTATTAACGATAATGGATAGTTTAGTTCATCGAGCTCATCATCACTGGTGTATGACTTCCTAACAATGGAAGATTTGCTTCTTCTAAGCTGAGATTCACTTCCAATCTCCCCCGTAATGCTTGTAATGGTAGTTGGTGGTGGAGGTGAATATGCAATGGGAGCTGCATTGCATGGGAAATTGTTGATAGACTCATTTTCATCATCAAGGTCATCCTGTAGAGAGCATAAGCCAAATTTGGACTTAATCTTAAAACATCAGATAAAAAACCATGAACATATCACGAGATGTCAATTTCATTTATCCATTGTTTTCGTGAGGCACATGTATGAAGTATCAAACTAGAATCCTATATTACTCAAATATAAGAAAAACGTTGGTCATATTTGGTAGACTTAAACATAAGCATATCTAATTCCCTAAACCTTGTTTAATGATACTATTTCAAACCTAAACATCATTTCCAATTAATATAATTTGAGGGTAATTTAGGAAAAATATGTCTTTATTGTATGAAAACAAGAAGATTAAATGCACTTGACTACTACTTTATCTAACCTGTGAGTCCAGAGCTTCAAAAACATCATCAGGAATTGGATCAGGACAAAACTCATCCGGGAGAAAATTGTCTAGTATCCTCATGATTAAAGGTGCAGTAAACATTGGGCACACCTTCAGAAACAATGATGAAAGAATGATTAAGACGAAGAAACACGTAGCAAGTTAATTAAATGGGGAAAAACACAAGTTCATTGGCTAACCTCTTTCCTAATGGATGCATTTAACAACATATCCTTAGGAAGCATCAGAAGGTCGCTTAATGCATTAAGAAGATGGAAGGATTTGAAGGATGAATTTTGACTTCCATCATTGCTGTCAAGTTCATCGTCATCTCTATCATGTGAATCATCGTCATCTAGACCAAATAGGTCAGTGAGCCATCTAGACCAGTTACCAATCTGAGAAATCCAGAACACAAATGAAAATAACTAATTAGTGGAGACAATTTATAGCCACTGACATTATATTGAACATATGCATATTCAATCATTCTTTATTTTCATTTTTTGCTAACTCCAGGCCCACTTTTAGAGTTACATTCAAGAAATAGATATTAGCAGAAAGGAAAGAAGTAAATTGAGCCTACGACAGTAGGTTGCAATTACATTCACTAGTACAGAAACACGCGTTCTAGTTCAGAAAAAAATTTGTTGAGATCTGAGATTACCGCAGTTTTTAGCTGTGCACCAGATCCAAAGCTCAGTTTACCGGGTGGAATGGGGAGAACCTTGGGATCACCAATGGGATCAGAAACTGGATCGGTTGGAATATCATCATCAGACTCCCGAAGAAGGGCATTGAACATGGCAACATCCAATCTTGCCACACACTGCTCCATTATCTGGAATAAGTAAAAACAAAATGCAGTCTAATGTCAATTTTGTCTCATAATCAGACGACAAAACGCATATACATAGGTTGATATACTCAGATATTAGTTTGTCGGGAAAGTTGGGGGATTTCACATCCCAGAGGAGTTGAAAATATTTTGGCTTCAGCTTAAGCAATTTGCAGGAGTCAGTAGGAGGCACTAAGCTCCACTGAAAAATACACGCACCCATTATTCTTTGTTTACATAATCATCCATTTCAAAGCTCTTCAGCAACCCATGCAAACTAAACCAACAGATAAATGACAATTGAAAAGGGACTACAATACAAAAAGGTACTATAATGAAAATTTTCAGTACCTTCAGCCCAAAAACATTGAAGGAAAGGAAGAGGGAAATTGATAGATATATACTAACCAATCTAGGTAGCACAGACAAACAACCACACTCATGCCCTCCAGCGCGGATAGGGCATAGCCTTTCACAGGCTTCTCTGAAAGCATTCTTCCAAATATCTAGCGATAAATTTCCCTGATCTTGGTCACATGAGCCAGACACGTTTTTATAGTCTTTTGAAGAATCTTTACGAGTGACCTTGGCATCAGAATTCTGCATACATGGAGTCAAAGACTGGACACAGAAAGAATGATCCATGTTAGAAGCCAATGGGACTATTTTATATAAATAATGAGCTCATATGGGGACTTAAGCCTATTAGGAATGAAAGTGTTACCTGCCACCAAATAGATTCCACAATGCGAGAAAAGATCCAAGCTTCTACCTTTTCCAATGCTGAGGTGAACACATTTGGGTCATCCCAGTTACCTATACCTCTATTCTCAAAAGCTGTATTATCGTTTTTCCTAGGAGAAAACCCTCTCCATATTAGTGGTTGTGTTAACTTTCCAACTTTCACCTCTCCATTCTTCCTTCTTGTTCTAGATCCAGAAGTATTAGATGGTGTAATGTCTTTGGTAGTTTTGCTTATAATTGTTCTCAGCACAATAGAATTAGACAGCCAAAATGTCAACCTGCATCAAGATGCAAGAAGAGGTCAATTGCCCCTGCAGTCAGCACAGTTTCTGAGGAAACTGTAACTTCCAATATAGGCAGTAATAATTAAAAACCTAAAATATCTAATCTGATGACCCTATTAGCTGAGAGTTTCATGAAGTATATCCATTTTATCTTCCACATAACGTTGTATTATTTTTTTTTATTGAGACTAGAATAAGTTTGATTTAATTTCAAACAGAGCAGTGTATGTATATTGTTTTCTTCATGCCAAATAAAGTTTCTTGCTATCTGAGTTAATTAACTACAAACAATTATTTTTACCCAGAAATAAATCCCAAATTTCTCATGATGAACCCACTTGTGCTTAAAATATTATATTGACTAGTGATAGGATAACGGATACATATACTTGAAATTAAGTAACCACTGTACCCAATATAAGGCAACTAACATACTCAAGGTTACCTTGGGACATCATTTCCACATGCCTTCGCAACAAGGACTAATCCTGAAACGGCACTTCTAGCAGCCCCAGCCCTTCTTGCTTGAAGATTTTCTTTACAAGCATGAAGGTACAGCCTGGAAAGGCGCCGAGCTGGGGCATGAACCTTACTCATTGAGCTTCCATGTTCGGCAACTACTGAAAATAAAGCAGCCTCAATAGCAGCAGCTTCTCTTAACTCTCCTTCAAGCATCTTTATCTTGTTCTCCATCTGTTCAATCTTGTTGTCTAAAATGGCATTTCTGGCTTCCCTTGGATAAACTTTGGCATCTTTTCTGTCACTGCTTTGAATGTTCCCTCCATTATTTTGGACCCCTCCATTATTTTGGACATCTCCATTAACACCATTTTCCTTTACCTCAGTGAGATGATTGTTACCAAGTGACCCAATACTCCTAATTGAGTCTGCTGATGACCTTACAGACTTAACATGCTTTAGTCTTTCATTTTTCATAAAACTGTCTTTCATACCATTATCTGACCCACCCAAAGAATATAAATTGCTACTCAATAAAGCTTGGTCTTTTGCATATTGCACCACTGATTCATCTTCAACAAGATACAGCTCCTCAAAATGCAACGTTTCATTTCCATCCTTATCCCCAATGGAACTGTAATACGTATCACTTCCCCCCTCCTGCACAAGACTTTTACCTACTTCCTCAGATCTCTCACTTAAGTTGTTTTTGGTTTCCAAACCAAATCTTGGATTCTTGTCGAGGTAATTTCTACCTACAGATGCAGTGTTTCCAGAACAGATGTCAAAATCACTTTCATTACTTTCATTACTGTTTATTTGAACACCTGTACCCATTTCTCTACAATTGGCAACTTTTTCACTACCCTCCTGATCCAAATTTTCATGCTCGCTGCTTCTGAACCTGATCTTGGAATCTTCCTCTAAGCTTGGGGAAGAAGAGTCAGCATTAAAAGAAGAAACCTGCTTTGGGGTTGTCACTGATCTATAATGGGGAGTGCTTGTATTAGAGGTATGACCATTTGCTGGACTCCCAACTTCTGAGATTACATCCACGGATGACACATAGGAAGAACTCCTCTCCAGTCTCTCATGTGCATCTTGCGCCGTCACATTTAACTTCTCAACTCTTGCCTCTGACGCCAAGGGGTGATACCCCTTGTCATTTGTACCACTGTTTTGCTGTGATTCATTTGGTCCATTCTGCAATTTAGTAGCAATTATTACTACATGGCTTCATGAGAATCTTCTTTATATATCATTATATTTAGATATGCTCAACAAAAAGAAAGCAGAAATTATTATATTATAACCCTTATAGCAAAATAAAAATGACTAAATAGCTTGACAAGAATTTTCTCAATGTTACATTGTGTTTAGATACCCAGCAAAAAGAACGCAAGCACTACCATTCCCTTCATACCGAAAGAGAAATGTGTAGTGAAACATACAACTAGATATGGATAGGAAACAGATTTTAATGGAATCACTCTAGAAATCCCCATACTTCCATTGACCAACAGTTTAAGAAGATGATCAGTAAAATGAAATCATAAACAGGAAAGACTGCCCCAGGGGCTGCAACCATCCTGCAACCTAAATCAATCAATTCATACCCCCCGTATATTTGTTCTTGTCACTTAACTAACTCACATAATTTGCCTCCATATCTTTTTTCCACTAACACAATCTGTTCTAGCTTATAACAAATGACATAATCCCTACTCTAGCTCATCCCTATTCCCACTCTCCTCCTTTTCTCATGTGCTTTCTTTATATTCTTATCTGTGGGTAATTGAAGTACAACAAATAGGATTCTTATTTTCCTCGTAGTGATTCAAGTAAGGAATTTCATTTGAAAGGGTCCAGTCATGCATTCGATGACAAGTTCAACCTTGGCCAAGAAGAGCAAAACATCTAAACATTGCAACGACTGCATTTTGTCCTATTTCAAAAAGTATATTCATGGAATATGGCTGGTGGACAACATAAATTGCCATGGACACTAAGTTAGAGAAAAAGAAAAGTACATGGCTATAAATAAGAGAACGGAATACCAGGAAATACCTCTTGTTCAGGAGGCATACATGCGGTAGACTCGGTGGAAGTAGTGACTGCAGCCACAGATGAATGAGAGGAAACATCAGAGGCAGTAGTAACTGCAGCCGCAGATGAATGAGAGGAAACATCATCATCAGTAAAAGAGGCAACCTCGGCTTCCTCAGCATACTCTCCATTCATCAATGATGATACAGATTCATTGCCATTATTGTCCTTTGGCTCCACCTTTGACAAGCTGTCTTTCAAAGAAGATCTAGGGTGACTCTTTTCAACAGGCTCAATTTGAACGAACAGAAGTGGCTGGTCCGTGTTTCTGTAGTTCCTCTGGCAGTTCAATGGTGTACGAATGCTCAAAGTCTCTCTAAGTACACCACAATCTGCCAAGTCTATGATGGCAGTCCCCAGCAACTGACCTTTAACAGTCTTGTCTCTTCGAGTCTCGTACAAGTGGAACTCCAAGCAATTCTTTTGGAACACCTCAGCAGTACTATTTCTGATAGACATATCCCTTGACAGAGTTACAGGAAGCTTAAATGATTCATTAAACTCCAGCTTTCCTTCACCAGCAACAGAACCAGGACTTAGAGAAGGGGAAACAAGAGCAGTAGACCCTGAAGCCCGTTCACCATTCTCCCATTGTATCAATACAGAACGAAGTGACCTGAGAGATTGCGAAGGGGGCCAAGGCTTTATCTCCTGAATGTGAATTAGGTATTCCATATGGACACCACCACCACTTCTCCTGTTCTTTCCTTTCATTGCTGCAGCAAATATAAGGCTCCTTTCAAAGAAAAACTTCTTAAATGCAGTTCAATATGTAGTTGAACAATCACCACTCACAAACAAGCTCTCTGAAGTGAAACAGATAGCAATAAATCAGATTAAGATTTGCATTTTACCAGCAATCCTAGTCAGATAGCAATAAGTTGTCTTTGAACTCACTAATTATTAAGTATAATTGACTCAATAAGAGGAAACAAAACAAAAGGAAAGTTGAAGAAACAAAAAAAAAAAAATTAATTTTGCCAGTGAAGCAGCCACCTAAGATTTGGTGGTTATTTTGAACAAATTTCAAACACAGGAGATACAATGTAAGGATAGGACCGTTAAACTATTTAAGACTCAAATTTAACTCCACTTAAAGCAAATTTGGTGCAGATAAATTGAAATCAGCTACAGAGAGACCAAACAAAAAGACCAAAACAACACAAAACCTTGGACATAAACAGAAAGACCCAGATCAAGCAATAGCTGGAGAAACCCCAGTAACAAAGCTCAGAACTTGAAGGCAAAATCGAGTAGAAAAATGATAATGCAGAATATGGTGTCTGGTTAAATACAGAAGCAAAAGTTATAGCAAGTTTGAACTAAGAGAATGCTTGAAATGTAAGAAGAGTGAGTACCGGGAAAGCAGTGGCTGGTAGAATCAGAAAGCTGTGACAACAAGCTGGAACTGCAAGAGGGTCACCACCATATCTATGGGAGAGTGTCTACAAGTGAATGAAAATGATGAAAATGGAGAAATGTCTTAAAAAGGATGGTAAAAATAATTTATCATTATTAGAAGAACAACATTCCTATACGAAGCACGAACAGAAAAAGCGCACACTAAATAACATTATTTTAGTCACTACTACTTAAAATATTCAGCTTTAAATTTAATTTTAAAAAATAATACATAGCTATTATAGTAAACTTTGTGCTCCTTTTGTAAATAACATTATATTTTTTTTAATTCATTCTAATTATTGTTTAAACCTTTGTAATAATATGTGGTTCAAGTAAATTGTTTATAACAATATGTAATAATGAAATATTCATATTTTATAAATATATTTAATATTTTTATTTTAAATTTAGTTATGTGTTTTTAAAAAAATAAAACTATTACCATGTTAATAATAAAAAATAATGATAATTATTTCTTTAAAATAATTACACATCACTATTTCATATTATAATTACATTTTTCTTCTTTAATGGAAATGTACTTATATGCTATTTTAGTTGCTAATTTTGTACCTCCAAAGAGAGGGTTTTTTTTCAGTTATCTAATCTTAATTTGTTAGGTTATATGAGGTTTATGAGAATTGATACTCGAAAAAAGTGTGCAAGTAACTTTTAGTTGGACAAGAATATGGTAAAATAGAAACGGCGTCGTTTGGTGCAAACCACAGCAAACAATCATGATGCTAGGTGACTGAATGAATATTGATGAGATGCTTGCGCGGAAACTGTAGACCACGTTAAATACAAAAAAAATAAAACCAGAGTGAAAAACTTCGTCACGCGCATCGAGAGCGTGTAACAGATTTATTTTAACATAAAAATATATGCTTTTGAATAATGTTAAATAATTTAAAATGATTTTTTTCTTACAATAATCTGTCTTTTTTTTATCTCTATGTTAATATTTTCACGAAAAACAATTACTAACTCTAATTAATTTAAAGTAAGTATAAAAATTCTAATCAGAAGTTTTTTGGGTATATTCGTTATATTATAATTAAATATAACTAGAATTTTTGGATATATTTATTAAAACTTTATTTTAAAATAATTAATTTGTTCATAATGTCTTCTTTTACAAAAAAAAGTACGCCATAACAGAAGGAAAAATCGTTGAATAATAATCATAAATGACAGCTTTTCAGATTAAGAAAAGTTTAACTTTTAAAAAGAAAATTATAATTTTATTTAGCATTATGTATGTTTTTAATATCTAAATTTTAATATATTTTTACTTTTAAACTTTAAAAATAAATAAATACAATTTTGATTCAATTATATTTCAACTGATATTGAAAAAATTGTTAAACACCGGCATAAAATATATATTCATTTTATATATTATTTTTAAGTTAAACGATATATAAAAATTTTATATAAAGAAATTTCACGTCAATTAAAATTATATTTAGCTATTTTATTTATTATCATATATATCCGATTCATTTTAAAAACATCTTTTCAAAATAAATCGCTAAAAATGTTAAAATAATAAGACCGTTGAAAAAATGCAGGAGGCGCGTGAAAGACGTACATTCCTAACGCGATGTGGCATACTTCATATTCAATCTGGGCCGGCTCACCGACACAAACAGTTGTCAACAATAATGTTACTATGTTTTCACCAAAATAAGATGTTAATATCAGCTTCTACACTTTATAGCAGTGTCCCGGGAAATAATTACATTGGTGATGTGGTGGCGCCCATAGACACTTTCTTCAAACCCAAATATCAAAATTAAAATGTGTTGTGGGTAGGTATTCCTTAGGCCATCAGTAACTTACACAACTTTTTCATTTAAAATAATAGATTTAATTAAGTTTTAATTTTTTTTCTAAATTTGTATGTTATTTATTAATTTTTATTAAGTATCTAAAATTTTATATTTTTAATTGAGTTTGCATTGTTTACTTTTTTATTAATTGGGTGAGTAACTGTTATTTTATTATGTAATTCTTTTTTTATCAGATTTTGTGATTAATATAAAATATTAGATAATGCAAGTCACCTATTAAGAGTAATATTATTTTATATTAATTATAAAATCTCATATCTTTTAAGATGTATAGCAAAAAAAAAGGTAAAATGACCGAACAAGATAGATAAAATAACAAAACATTATCCAATTAAAAAGTGAAAAAACTTAATTAAAATTTTTAAAAATATCAATTATCAAATATATATTTATAAAATATCTAACAAAAACTCAATTATGGTAAACAAACTAAAACTAATAAAAGCTTATTTAAAAATAAATAAATTTATAACGAAGTTAAACCTTAATTAAAACAAAACAGTATTAAATTAAGTGGGTTTGTAATTTGATTTCTGTTATGTCATTAATATTAGTTGTTATTCATAGAATAATTAATGTCATCTATTATTAATTATTGGGTTAAATATGTTTTTAGTCCCTTAACTTTCAATGAATCTTAGATTAGTCTATTTCGAAACTTTGAACCAATATAATTTTTCATCTTTCAAAATACAAAATTTAGTCATTTTAATCAAATTTTATTAAATTTATTTGACATTTCAAGTACGTTTCATAATAGTATTTGACTTAACATTAAAGTTAAAATATATCAAACATTATAAACAACTCAAATATAATCTTGAAATATATACAAAACATCAAATAAACCTAATAAAATTTGATTAAAATGACTAAATTCATATATTTTGAAAAATGAAGAACTAATTGGTTAAAAGTTTCGAAATAGACTAATTCCAAAATTCACGAACAAAAATATATTCATATCAAACTTTTCCACTATAACTTATTGGAATTTCAGTTAATTATAGATTGTATTATAATTCATTTAATATTTTTTAAGAGAAATTCAGCCTCCCAAAGTATCCTCTAAAACTTTCAAGGTGTCTTTTCTTCTGGAAAAGAGTGATTTCCATTTTAAGATTGTGGGATTGAACCTTGAAGTCACCTCTTCAAGAAAAGCAACTTTAAAAAGTCACATGGTTTTTAGGTTAAGTTTGTTGAGAGACATTAACAAAAAATTATTCAGTAGGACTGTTGAAGCTTGAAATTAAGTGAATTAGTTTCCAAGCTAGTGAGTGTGCACACCAAGTGAAGCCTGCATCAACCAAATTGAAGTTTAAAATTATGAGTTCTGTACCAAACACTCAGACTGATGCCTACAATTCTTTGGTTCAACTTCCATAGTCATAATAGCACAATGGCCTTGCAATATATATATATATATATATATATATATATATATATATATATATATATATATATATATATATACCAACAAAATGAAATTTACCCTTTGAGTGTGTATATTACAATAAGTTCATTAATATTATAGTTTTCTTTTCTGGTAAGTTCACTTAATCAGTTAGTTTTCACCAAATTATAAGAGGATAATGGCGTGGGTTGAGGTGTCCACTTCCAAACCTTGATTCATGATAGAGTACTGAAGTGAAGTAAGTAAGAAATAATGTAAGATTTTTTCCATTTCTTAAAACATACGTGTTAAAAAATAGTTTTTTTTAATATTTTTCGTCCTTTTTCTAAGATATTCGCTCTATAATTACGTGTTAATCATTTTAAAAATAATTTTAGATTATATGACAAAAATGAGTTTAAGAATGCTTTTCCAATATTTAGCATATTTTTCAACTAGTGTCACTCGATCATCATGATAAATAAGTCATGTATGATACACTAGATAATCATAATATGAAAACTAACATTAGTGCCTCGTATAGAGAATTTTACAGTTTTAAAAATACTAAAATATTGAATTAGAATTAATTTTATTGTATTATTTTTTTTATTTTTTAAATGCATTGTTTGACAGGACAATTCAAATTTGTAAGACCGAATATATTAAGTAAAGATCTTCACGAGTAGTTATTCTCATGTGCCCTGACCTTCTATTTCACACTTTATGTTGAGATGTCGTATGCCTTCGTCTCCTTAAGACTATAAGGAGGTGTGTCACAGAAAACACTCTAACACTCAAGTCAACCAAGTGCGTCAGATGATAACAAATGTTGTAATAATGGAATGTAATTAATTTACCTAATGTATTGTGTTATTTATATTGTGTTTATGGGCTTTCACATGGATGAGTCTGGTCCACGTACTTAATCACCTTGATTAACTTGCCTAATACTCTAATGTGTTTTAGCCATTTATCTACTTAATCACAATCATCCTTGTTGTTGTCTTGACCGACATTTTGTTGTGTTGTTCGAGTGCACTTAGGTCGAGATCATCTCGGACCAAGTGATGTTCTCAAGTACATATAATACACTAGCCCCCAAGCTCGACAAGTTATGTGTTCAAGTCTTCAAACTACCACTACGATGTTGGTATTAGTTTGGCCGATATGTGCAAATAAAATTTGTATTTCTTTGGTCGTCTCACCCTATAGGTATAATAGCCCCCAAACCTTGAGAAGCGCCAAAGAGGCTTGATTGATAGGTGCCAGGTAGTCAGAGATCATGTGACATTGGGAAATTCAATAATTGTGACCCTTAACCGTCATAATTTTGCTATAAATATGGGATGCATTTGTCTCGTTTGAGCACTTTGCTCTCCAATCCTTCCTTCTGTTGCCGAAATCTTTCAAAGAATTTCTAGTCTCTTATGCCAAGTAGTATTAGGTATGTTTTCTAGTGGTTCGAACATGTCTTATTCAGATCATTGTAGGGGTTAAGTAATGACGAACCTATCTAAGTCTTCCTATGGTGCCTCATCCTCTAGGACTCGCATGTCATTATAGAAACCTGAGAAGAACTAGTAGTCGAGATGGCATAATCAAATTTTTCGAGAAGAGGGGTATGATTGGGTATACCCTCAGGTGAAACTATATTTTTCTAAGTTTAGGTGGTCATCTATCCTTAAGTGGTGGCTGAATAGCAGATACATTTATGATGGAGCTGAGGTAGAAGATATCGTCTTGTTCGAGAGGGTCTGAGCCACAAACAATGTTTGTCAAGGCCAAGAAGGCTATGACCGAGATTTTTTGTACATGTATATGGCTTTCTTCACTCAATTGCATATTCAACTTCTATTTGAGGAGTTTACCATGGGTGTGTTACATCTTTTAAATGTTGCCCCCATCCAAACTTCATCTAAATAGCTGGGGATGTCTCCAAGTGTTTCAGTTAATGTCTAAAGCCTTAAAATTGGAGCCTACACAATGTTTTCTTCATTTTTATAGTATTCGCCCTAGGTCGGCTGTTAGCTTGCTTTCTTTAGTAAGTCAAGCTAAGACATGTTTGCTTAGCTTAGCTCTTTTTTATAATCCTTTAAGAAAAGTTTTCAAGTTACACTTTGTTATTACAACATCACACCACCAAAGGTAAGAAAAATCCATTCACTTTCCAAAAAATTTAACTCGTACAACTTAATGTCAAATTCAGTTATTTATGATAGAAAAAATATTTTTTAACATTTACAATTTGCTAGTTAGTAGTTAATAAAATGTAAACTTTTATATTTATAAAAATAATATTGAAAGGTGTACCACGCCTAGCCGACTTAGCCTGATCATAGCCGTCTACATAGCTCCCAAAGACGCAAATAATCACCATGTATGAACCAGTAATAGTATTCGGCCTAAGCCGCTAAAGGGTAACCAGCCTAAGCCACTAACTTAGGATAACTAAGCAAGAACTTGACAAATTCAGAGCATTACCAGCAAGGCCCCTAAGGGCCCACGATAATCGAACTAAGGGGCCTGGCCTAAGACCCAGGCCCACCTACGGCCCAAACAGGGGCCCAGCCCATGACGTGGCTAGACATAATTAATAATCTATAAATATGTGTGCACCCCAGCAATTAAAGGTACGCATTCATTACTCCCTTAATTACGATATTTGACTTTCTGAGAATTTTGGCTGACTTGAGCGTCAAAGTCTCTTCCACAGGTAACCCCTCTCGGGTCCAAACCGGTCCAAACCGAGATATCCACAGATGACATATGGCAGCTAGGAGGAAGCCTACTGAGGAGATTGCAGATTGAGGTAAGGTAACACTTGTGTCTGATATATCTTATTTGTTCTCCGTAGGAACAATTGGCGCCCACCGTGGGGCACGAGATAACACTTTACGGACCAACCCACATTCTCTCGAAGATGGTTTCAACCCGCAGCAGAGCAGGACTTAACAAGCAAGCTGAAGCAGGTCCTGCAGCACCTGCTAATATCACCCCGGACTTGGCCGCTATCCTAGACGGTCAAGCCAAGATGCAACAGGAGCTAGCTAATTTGAAGAAACGCAGTGTTGATGAGATGGAGGCACTACGACAGGAGAACTCACGCCTAAGGCGAAAGATTGAGGCCGATCCCGCTCAAAAGGGAAAGTGATGAGTGTGTATTTTTGCCGTCATTCAGTGTTTAATTCTGGGTATTTAATTGAATTTATATGCTTAAAGAGTGATTTAATTGATAATTCTGATAATTAGGATATTTGAACTTGTGCAATAAAAATGTGCTAAAAAGTGATTTTTAGTTGCATAAATTATTTCTTGGATAATTTAACGTTTGTTGATGCAGCTGAAGTTAAGATTAAGCTCATTCAAGGTGGGAAAATAGATTGATTGAAGTTACAAACCACCTTTAAAAGGCTGAAATTAGCAAGTTCTGGAAAATTCACTTTTGTACCCCATACATTACTTACACACTCCTCCTACAAGTGGACCACAAAAACCTGTTTTGCATCCCTAATATGTCTATTTACACCCCTCCTACCACTTAAACCCAACTCACTTAGATCATGCCATGTGGCAATCCCCAACTTTTAAATCTGTCCAACCACATGTTGACATGTATCATAATCCTCCACTCACCAAATTGACCAATCAGATCTTGCCACGTCACCATCTTCCAAAATGAAACCCTAACCCTAATTTTCACCATGACCACCCTCCACGGCAGCTGCCGCCGCCTTCGGCCACCACAGTTCCACCATCTTCCTTCTCGTCGGTGAAGCTTCGCACCTGCACCGTTCACGAACCTGCACCATCTTCATCATCTTCACCGTGCCGTCCACCATGGAAGTGCGCCTGTAGGGGTGGCAAAACGGGCTGGGCCCAACGGGCCAGCCCGTCAGCCCGTGTTAAAAGGAATGGGCTGGGTTGAAGATTTCAACCCGTCAGCCCGTTCTAGCCCGTCCCGTCCAGCCCGTCAACTTGACGGGCCAAAGTACGGGCCAACCCGTCCTGCCCCGTTGGCCCGTTTTAAAAAAATAAAATAAAATAAAAATAATTAAAAAGATTAATTTTATAGATTATATATTTTAAATGTATAAATATATAATAGTATTGTAATTTAAAT
>Ga0209589_1002152_pt1 | contig 33741 bp, 20 predicted proteins | sample CowpeawhiteBW_FD_187525 | JGI IMG/M metagenome (GOLD analysis project Ga0209589, IMG submission 187525) | Root nodule microbial communities of legume samples collected from California USA - Cow pea white BW (SPAdes) (version 2) | ecosystem: Host-associated > Plants > Roots > Nodule | place: USA...
TATGTTCTATAACAACATCAAATGTTCTGTCAGACAGAATTGAAAATACTTGTACATTATTTATATATGTTTTTGTCACCCAAACACAATTGTATAAAATAAGTTCACAAAATTGTTTTTTTTTTTCATTATTTTGTTTTAATTCTTATAAAATAATTTTTGTTCCTGTTAAAACATATTCTATAGAGACTTAAAACAAATGATGTAGCTGTTAAAAAGACAGAAAAAAAAATCACAGTAACCAAATCATATTTAAATTTTTTTTATATCAATTATCACACACTCTTCTCTTCTTTATTTTTTTGTATTTTTAATACAATTTTAGGTTATTATGTTTCTAATGTTTTTTATTCATGAATAATAATACCTTATGTCCAATCTGTGCTTTTGAACTCGGGGAAGAATAATTCTTTTGAATGTGAGGATATTAGTTATTAGTAACAGTTATTTTATACTAAGATAATCAAACTACAATGCCATTAATACAAAGAACTAGAGTGGTAGCACAATTTGGACCTCTTAATCTACTAAACTAAAATAACATAAAAGCCTAACACAGTATCTTCTGATCACATTCTTTTAAAATGTGAAGAAGATTCTGTTTATACTTTTTCTTTTTGTCTACAAACTCTGTGATAAGCTATATATACTATTTTCTGCATACTATTTTTTTTTTTATGGGGAAAGTATTTTCTGCATACTAATTGATTTCTAGGTAATCATTTTATTTGAGCAGATTTCATGTTCCATCCTTTTAACTTTTCCACGGTGATTGGTTCAGTGCCATTGTTGAACACAAAAAGATGAGCTTCACTTAACACTGCAAGCTGTGGATAAACTCGAGACAATATTATTGTCTTTCCTCCTGCTCCAAAACTTTCCACTACCGAGTGATCAATCTGTAATTTAGTTAAAAAAATAAAAAACATTAATTAATTATTAGTGTCTTTGGTAAAAATGTAATATAAATAGTATCATCTATACATTAATCTGTTATTTATTTAATCGATGTCACAGAAAAAAACTAAATTAAATACAAATCGCAAAAATAAATCATTTTAAATATTTAATAAAAATGAGAATCATTCACAAATACTATAAAAATGAGAACGAAATAGAGGAATGACTATATGTTTGCACGTACCAAACTCCTGAGCGAAATTTTCTTATCCTTTGTCAAATCCAAGTCTACAAAGCCACCAAATGATGGCTTGTACAGATCAGCTTTTAAAGACGATCTGCCCAAAATAAATATCCGATTAGTTTTTAAATGGACAGAAAAATAATGTTGTTATCCCGAAGTGAATTTACACTAACCTTCTTGCATCGGAGCACATGAGAATGACATGCTTCTTTTTATCTTTGAAAATTCTGAAAAACACAGGAGTAAACTCCTCCAGCTTTTCAGAAGCAAATGTCAAAAGTCCAAATGGTCCAACACCACCTTCCACATTTGAACCCTTATTGGCACAAGCTTCCTGTGCATCTACCCACTTATCATCGTACTTCTCTGCCTTGTCCAAACTTGAAAATGAAAATTCAAGCTCAACATCTGCCTGAAATAATGGTTCAAGAACGAGTCCAAATATCGTATTGAATAAAAAAGACAAAATTAAACACCGTATAAGAATAAAGATCCATAATTCAATTACTTTAAGGTTTTTGATTAAAATTAGTGTCAAATATTTTTTATGTATTGTAAAACCAATGTGATATATATAGAATCACAATCTCTCGATGACTACAACCTCATGAAAAATACAAAATTTCAAACAGTTAGATTAGAAATATTATATAGGGTTAAATATGTTTTTGGTCCCTTAACTTTCAATAAATTTTGAAATTAATCCATTTTTGAAACTTTGGACCAATTTAGTCATTCATCTTTCAAAATACGTGGATTTAATCATTTTAATCAAATTTTGTTAGGTTTATTTGACATTTCAAACGCGTTTCATAGTAATTTGACTTTACATTAAAATAAAAATGTGTTAAACAGTATAAACAACTCAAATACAATCTTGAAATTCGTACGAAACTTAAATAAACCTAACAGAGTTTGATTAAAAGGGCTAAATCCACATATTTTGAAAGATGAAAGACTAAATTGATCCAAAATTTCGAAATGAACTAATTCTAGATTCACCGAAAGTTAAGAAGCAAAACCATATTTAATCCTATTATATATATATATTCAAAAATTTGAAAATTAAACTATATGAATTTTTTATATTGGACGAATTTCAACTTTTCATGTAAATTTAGAGAATAAAAATATATTTAATTTATTAAAAATTTTACCTGTGCAGCAGAGATTCCTTTTACTTCAACTTTCTCTCCTTTCTGAAGCTTCTGTTTGTTCAGGGTAACTTCTTTTCCTCTGAGATTATTCAATTCTTCAACTGGCCACTGTAACAGTTGCCTCTGATTTGGATCCAGCCACACCGTTCGCGGAATCGCCTGATTATTTCAACACACATGCAAATGATTATTCAAATACATACCAAAAAACCTATGCAATCAAAACAACGTTAATCTCCTGAAAAGTACATCTGAATGCAGTACCTGAATCCCAGCCCATCCTTTACGAACATCATCTTCTTTGGTATCAGACTCGTTGGCCCAACCCCAGATAACTCTTCTGTTCTTGCTAGGGTCAAAAAAGGACTTGGAAGCATAAAAGTTACCATAATCATACCTTAATCCACCCCAACCATCTTCGGATGTTTTGTCAGGAACATACCTATCCTTATCCCTACGATACGTTCCCACAGTGTAGTACTCGTACCTAGTCACATCAAGACTGTTTTTCAGCACGTGTTTCATATGCTCTCCCTCCGCCGACGCGTCCAACCCCAAATTGCTTTTAAGCGAAACGGGGTAAAAATCTGGGCACTCCCACATACCCGTGTCCTTTTTCGAATGGAGCGGGTGTTGGGACCGGACCCATTTCTTAAAGTCTCTGCTTCTGTACATATAAGCCACTCCTCTATCCTTCTTTCTGCTCCCCACCACCATTCTCCAGTGCCCATCTTTGCTCCACCATGCCGTTGTCGGGTCCCTAAACGCACTACCGTTCACGGGTTTGTCCGCCACCAAAAACGGGTTCATATCATCGGGTTTTACCCATTTTCGGAGGCGCGGGTCCTTGAGGTCTGCGGGTATTGCGTAACATTGGACTTGAGTTTGTTTCTCGTCTACGACACCGGTGTACTGGATCACGGGTCCGATACCTGGGACTATTGTCGCTGAGCCCGACCAACACCCGTATTTGTCGAAGGACTTGGATGGGTAGAGCGCGTGTTCTAAAGATTCCCAGTTTATGAGATCCTTGGATACTGAGTGTGCCCACACTATGTTCCCCCACACCGAACCATTCGGATTGTATTGATAGAACAAATGGTAGAATCCGTTGAAATACATGGGTCCTGCGTTGCTAAAAAAGTTACAAATCTAGCATCTTCTTCCTCAAAAACTCAAAAAATCTGATTATGTTTTGCCTTACCATTTGGATCTACATGCCATAGTTAGTTGCGTCCGTTCCAGCCATTGAGGAACCATGAAAACAAAACCAAGTTAACAGTGAGGACAGTGAGAAATTTTTTGTAGCACAAATGGGGTATCAACAGGTTCTGGTGGATGGATGATCAATTTTCAATTTTTATTAAAGGTTTACTTTTAATATATTCATCGGGTAATTTTAATTTGTAAACATATTGATTTTGTTTTTTAAGCTTTTTCATCCATAGGGTATAATTAAAAAAGATGAAAATAGACAAAATTTAAAAAATTTATGACATAGATAGTTGTGCTTTGCATGAGTGATACAATTTCGTGTGATTTGATTATATCGAAATTGTGTCTAATTCTCTGCACAATTTCAATTCAATTCGGATCATACTAAAATTATATTATTCATTATGACATAAGTTTAAACTAAAACAATAGAATAAGAAAACGAGAAAAATTGTAAACTTGTACGACTTCAATTTAAGAATGATCGTAACAAAATCATGTCATGCAAATACAACTTATCGATGTACATAAAATTTTTAAAATTTCATAATTTTTATTTAAAATTACAACATATCGGCGAAAAAAAAAACAATTTTTTTTAGAAGTAGCTTTATACCCAGCTCCTTGATGTCTCTAATAGAATAGTTTCGCATGTACCATTTATAACCATTAAAAAACCATGCAAAAAGGCACACGTTTACATCACGAACCAAATCCCTTTACACCTAACTGTATCATGAACCACTTAATGCATGAGGAACGATTATTTAAGCTTCAAAAGGATGTTCCAAATTTTCGTTTAAACAACCTAAATGGCGATGATCAAGAGTATGGAGATAAAAGGCAAATACACACGTTGTTAGATCCTACCTATGACATACAAACTTTTTTCTTCAGTTGTTTAGATGCTAATAGAAACCACCGTTACCATATAATTTTCGGTATAAACTAAGACACCTTGAATGCAGAAATATAGAAATATATCGATAAAAGATTTTCTTCCATGCATCTTTTTTCTTATTATGAAAGATGCTGTGCATTAATTACCCAGTTGATGATTGTTAATGATTATGTTCAAGTCAAACAGAAAAAAAAAAAAAACAGATAATTGCACTGAAATTCCTTACCATTGATCCAGTGTCTAGGAGGTTGAAAATGGTATCCAGTTCTGTGTTGTGTACCGACGGAAATTGCTGAAACGGATTGAAGATGCGGATATATTTTATGAAGAGCTTCAACGCCATTGTTGATGAGTAATAGAAGCCATAAAAGAAAAAGAAAAACAGTGCTACACTTAGGGAAAACCATCGGAAAATAAAACCAGAAAACTCAGATCAAATAAAAGGTTGATGAAGCTTTGGGGAAAGAAAATTATGGAAACAGAAAGTGTGAAGAGAGGTAAATGAATTCCTCTATTTATAGATTGAGATTTGAATGGTGGAAGTTAGAGGCAGATAAAAAATAGGAACAAAACCATATCGACAAAAGCTGCACTTGTTTTTCTAATCTTCGTTATTTAGCCTGTTCTCCCCAAAAATAGGAGACCAGATATACGTACTTTAATTAATTTAACAATGATTAACTGTTTCAACTCATTCTAAACTATTAAATATAGTTTAATCATTATTTTATTAAAACCTTATTTATAAATTATATTACAATTGAAAATTATGATAAAGAACTATTTTAAAGATATAAATCTTAAGTACTTTTATACTAAACTGTGATATAATACTACTTTCAAATTAAAATAAATATGGGGGTTAAGAAGAATAAATATGCAAATCTATCTATTATTAATATATGTTATTGTAAAAGGTAATTGTGTCATTACGTAACTTAGGTAATTAGGTAAATGTTTTCTGAAAACAATATATTTTAGAAAAAAATAATCAATATTATATCGACTAATTTAAATACTAATTTGTAAATTAAAAATTATTGATCTTTTGAAATAATTATTACTATTATAAATAAAAAATTTTAGATAAATTTTAAATTAATTATTAAAATTAGTTATTAAGATTTTGATTATTAAAAGTGTCTGAATTAATCATTAATATAATTAGTGATTAATTTATACACTAATTATTTTGATAATTTTAATAATTAATATTAGTGATCGATTTAAAATTTAGTTGATCACTAATTATAATTTTCTATACACAATAATGATTATGTTAAAAATTAACAATTTTTAGTTTACAAATCGGTATCTAAATCGGTTATTATATTAATTTATTATTTTCTATCTTTATAATTAGATACTATTTAAATATTTTCATGTAAAGTAGTTCATAGTTTTATGAAAATACATTTTAATATATTAATATATATTTGTGTTGTGAAAATACATTTTAATATATTAATATATTTTTGTAAAGATTATATTAAATTTTTAATTATGTTGATGTTTGAAACTTAAACTCTTTTAATATTTTTCTTCTTCTAATTTTGACTTAATTAATCTAATTTAATCCAACTTGTTCAAAGATGTATTTCTCCTTCAAATGCTTTTTTGAATTATATACAAATTATATATAAATTATATATATATATATATATATATATATATAAATTATTTTTAATATGTATTTCGTACCTCCATAATTTTATATATTTATGTTCGAAAGCCAAAATATTGTCTAAAGATTCCTCAATCCAATTATGGTTTGGATTTAACATAAAAGGTTTAAATACATTTTTGGTTTTTATTTTTGTAATGTTTGTTGCGGATGGTCCTCATTTTGACACAATGTTTAAAATGGTCCTCATTTTTACCGAATGTTTAAAATGGTCCTCATTCTCACAATTCGTATTTTATTTGGTCATTTTCTGTGATACCATTTAAATCAGTAACAGAACCATCTGTACAGTACACGTAACATACACCAATGCAACGTAATACAAACAGTGTCACCTATACAGTGCTTCGTTACTGACTTAAACAGTGTCACAGAAAATGACCAAATAAAATACGAATTGCGAAAATGATGACCATTTTAAACATTCGGTAAAAATGAGGACCATTTTAAACATTATGTCAAAATTAGGACCATTCGCAATAAACACTACGAAAATAGGGACGAAAAAGGTATTTAAGCCAACATAAAAAATCAACTCAATATGTTTTTAATGAAGTAATAGATTAATTTAATTTTATCTAATCTAACCCATGAACATTCTAATGGTTTGTAATGTTCAAATAGTAATTACTTAAACACATGAAAATTTAATAGTACTTAGTATAATTTTTTTATTAATGTAATTGACTTGTCTTGACTTAATTTTTATAAGTTAAAAACTCACTGCTCTTAAAAGTTAATAATAACATTATTTATCATTTACTTTAACATTTTATTGGTTCTTAATTGCCATATACGGAAAGTAGACCCTGCAATTAAGTATTTGAAAACAAAATATTGTTAGACACCACAAATTGTTTTGACTTTAACTTGTACTATTGAGTTAACATGTTAAGAAAAGTGCATATTGATGTGACTCAATCAATTGGAAAATCAATTCAATTGAAGATCAAGTTTTGAGTTTGTTAACTATTTCCTTAATTCATTTCATTTCAATCTATAAATATTTTGATATCACCACAAGCTTAAGCAAACAAATTTATATATTTACACGCACAAACACTTACTCAATTTTTAAACATTCACAAATTTTTTAAATTTTGAAAATAATAAATAAAATGGTAAAATTAAAAAAATAAATGTGTATATAATTATAAAAATAGTTATAAATAAAATAAATTTTAATTATGAAATAAAAAATATTATAATTAATAGTGTATAAATATTTTTTTATTATGAATAACTATTTAAATTTGAAAAAGTAATTATTAAAATAATTATTATTATTATTTTGTAATGAATAATTATTTAAATTTTTAAAATATATTACTAAAATATAAAATTAAAAATAGTTTTTTTATCATAAATAAATATTAAAATTTTCAAAGTAATAATTAAAAAAATTAAAAAATTAAAGACATAAAGAGGTGTATCGCCCTTATAATATATAATTATATATATAATGATTGATTATTACATATTTTATAACCTATACTTACTTATATTTTGGAAAAGAAATATATTATATGTTAATTTAATTTGAATTTATTCAATAGTTTCCAAACGATATTAGAATACGTAAACTTGTTTTAATTCATTAGTTGTCTCGTTAAACTTTCAATATATGTTAGTCACAATAACAAAAACGTGTAGAGTTTATTAATAAGAACATTGCTATAAATTAAGTGGTCGCTACAAAATAGCTATAAATAATAACCTTTTATATAAATTTCTGTATACTTCAATCTTAGTTTACTCAGAGCATTAATAATTAATTTCACAGTTGGCATTAGTTTGTTGACGCCATATAAATTAATATAATTTTTAGATTTAATTATATTTTAGTTTCTTGATTGATTTGCAACTTTTGACGGTAGGTTGTACTCAATAAATTATAAATTTAAGTTTTTTTAATTAAATTCATGCTCTTAACTTTTTTTTGTCATTACTCATTATTTTATTATTTTTAAATTTTATAATTTATAACTTCATAATTTTATAAATTTATAAATTTTTAGTTTTGTAATTGCGTAATTTATATTTTTATAATTTATAGTTTTAATTCAAAATTATATACTTATAAATTTATGATTGTATGATTTGAATAAAAATAAAAAACATGTCATAATTTTATATTTAAATTTTATAATTAAACAATTTTAAATTATAAAATTAAATTATTAAAATTATAAAATTGTACAATTATAACATTATAACATTATAAAATTATAGATTATAAATTATAAATTATAAAATTTTAAAATAATAAAATAACTTAAACATATCACTCCGTTAAATAAACCACCAAAATTTATTAAACTCACATTTATCATAAACTTAAGATATAAATAAGTCTTATTTTTTTATATATTCAATACATAATATAATATCATTTCCCTACATATCCATAATTTAAAATTTTGAAAATTTAAAATATTAGATATCGCAACACGAAAACAATAGAAAATAAACATTTGGTGTTAGATTGTTTGAGGAGACATCAGAAAATTTAATATCAATCAATAATGAATAAATTTATATAAAAAATACAAAAAGTTATTCTGTACTTAAATTTTATAGAAAAGTATGTTGATAACAATTTTTTAAATTCATAATAAATTCATTAGGAATATTTAATATTAATGTTATAAATAAATTTATATTAAACAACATTTTTAACTTATATTCAATATTAATGAGTTATGAATGAACAATATATTAAACTTATATTAAACCATAAATAAATTTATAATATTGTTTCATTAGTTACTTAATTGTATTGTTTTCCTTTTTTTTACTTTAAGTATATCAAGATAATATTGATAGAATGATATCAAGTATACATATCTTTATGTTTTGGTTTCAGAGGATCTGGGATCTATGAGTTTGTTTAAATTTTTAATCTGACACTACCTTTTTTATTATTTTATACGAGATATTATCTCAATTTTGTAAGAATCGAAGCTGAATATATATATATATATATATATATATATATATATATATATATATATATATATATATATATATATATATATATTTTAAATGTATCTCAGAAAATTAAACATAAAAAAATGTATATAAATTATTTTTTGTTTCGTCTTCTAAGTAATGTAAGACTATTAAAATATCAAAATATTTAATTTTAATGATTTGTTGGATCGAATTACCAATAAATAAAAAGTTATAACTGGTAGTTTTTTCTACTTAAGAATGTTATCATAAACACCACAATTTGATTGTGACTTAATCCTTTTAATTTTTCTTATCTGATAATTGATATTATTTACAATAATTTTCTTCACCAACTATTCCAATTTTCTTCAACAACTGTTTCACTAGGAATTAAATTCTTATCTTAAGTTAAAAACTATAGTCAATAATTAAGATACAATTTAGAGAACTAATAACATCTTTTTACTTAAATATTATTCATCTTATACATTAGGGTTTTAAATTAACTCAATTTATTAATACTATGTTACCAACTTTTTATTGCATCACAAACGTTTTATAAATTATAGTTTGATATTATACAATATCGTCTAACTTGAATGTGAGAAAAAAAAAATGGAAAGGATATAAAGAAAAGGTACAAAGTATGATTAAATTAGTATAAGTGAGCACTTAGCATATAGATACTTTATAATGTTGAATCATACATTTCTTTGAATGGTGTTGGCACATAATGATAATAATAAAAAATATTTCACAATATATTAGAGTCCATAAATCACATTTGGAATTGGCATTGAGAAAAAGTTGTAACACATGGCAAGTTCAAAACACATAGGATTAAAGTGAAAATGGTATATGACACTGCACCCACTTTCTTTAGTGTGCTATTTGGACAAAATCGTAGCCAAAATGTTGTTATAGTATTGTTTTGTTTGTATATTTAATTTACAAAATAAAAAACAGCCACCTTGTACCTTATTTCCGTTTAGAACTGGACACATTTACCTTTTTCAAGTTAAATGATATATTTGTTTTCTATTGACGTGGTCCAGTATTCTAAAGTAGACATTTAAGAAATTAATCTTATTGATGATTAATTTTCTTTTTTAAAAAAAAGTCATGTTTATTATATTTTTAGTTTCTATAAAATTAGGATGTTTTTGTTTTTGTTTTTGTTTTAATTGTTTTTAAATTTGATAAAAAAATAAATGATTGAATAAATGAATCTGTAAAAATACTTTACCCACACAGAAATCAAAGTTTATTTATTTTATAGAAACTAAAAACCAATTTAGAGGGAAATGAGAGCATAGAAAATTTGATAAAGATTAAAAACAAAAATAAATATTTTTGTGAAAACTAGAAATATAGTGTATCATGTTTTCAGTATGCCTAATATAAATGTAAAACAAAAATTTAGTAGACAAGCAAAACATTGGCTTAAAATGATATTTTAATAAAATAATTTCTTGTTATCATTTTTAACATGGTCTGGGTCAGTTTACTAAAAAATAGAAACAGGAAATAAGTAGTTTTATGTTTTTTTTTAATTAGAGTTTTTTTCTCATAAAAAGGTGTGAAAAAATATAGAATTAAAAAAAAAAAAGTAAATAACACTGAGATGTGTTTATCAATTTTGTTTAACAAATTATCCTTCAAATTTGTATAGGATCTAATGTTATTCTACTTGGTCAGTCACATTTTAGTAAATACCTTTTCTACGTATAAAACTTTCTTTTAACTTTCATTCTTTAAACTTTTAAATAATTTATTTTCACCACAAACAAGAAAAAAAAAATCAATTTCTACTTGTATACAAATTAATTAAAATAAATAACTCCTTTTCAATTACTTTTTAAATTAACAGACAAACTGCATACACAAGATTCTTGTACCGACTATTTTTCTGTATGAAATAAAAGCAAATAATTTTTTAAACGTTCTAAAAATATTGATTTCACTGCTTTACACCTTCCTGTATGCCATCTCTTCGATCTATATTTTACAAGTGAAAAATTTATTAAATATATTGTTTAAGATGAGTTCTTAAAAATACATTATGTCAAGCAAGGATAATAATTTGGGATGAGTTATGCGAATTACCCTGCAAGCTAACAGAAGAAAGTGATTGATATATTTAGGCTTACTCTGCATAACTCGTATTTTACATTGACTTAAATTCTTAAAATCTAATAATATTAACACAATATGTTATAAAGAGTTTATTTTAAGAACTCGTTCATTTACATTTTTACTCCCATCAATATAAAAATAATTTACTCATTTATCTTCTTTTTATCCAAAGATATATTTTTTATTTGTGTTTTTTCTTGTTTCAAGTTTCAATCCCATTCAAATTTATTTATATTTTCAATTCGTTTGTCCTATAACTTATTATTTTTTATTTTTTTTTATTTTTAAAAATTGAACTGTGAAATTATGAGAATAAGGAATCGGGCAATAAAAAAGTATTTACACTTTTAAATACATTTGTTGAGATATGTACTTGAACAGTGTAATTAAATTTAAATTCAGTTTGTGATTTCCCCCTGAATTCTTGATTTTCCTAATCATTAAGAGATATGTTTTATTGTTTTAACTCGCACGACAAGCAAAATTACATTTTTTTTATCATTTAAAACGTGGCTGTGCAATTGGTGTGTACAATATGAAATGTATAAAAGGTGTGTTCCTTTGTCAACATCATGCTCGTAAAGACTACTTTTGGATACATTAATGACTTGTAACTTGTTTGAACAAATAATTATTTACGCCCACTAAATTAATAGAATGAGAACGTATTTGTTGTTATATATACTCACATGAAACATATTAAGATATTCTTTTATATTTGAAAACATATGTATAATCTATTATTTTTAATTTATGTACGGTTAGTTAAAAATAAAAGCAAATTGACAGAAGAATAAATTTAACTAAAATTTATCTCTTTAACAAATATTTAATTTAATAAATTTCTGTAAAATAAATAAATATGTAAAATTAAATTTTAAATTTCTTTAATAATATATTTTTATTATTAATTTTATATTTGATCATATGTCGCCAAAATATATCTATCCGTTGGATATTTCCTAGTAGAGATCCACAAAAGTAGATTTTTTTGCCATTTAATGGGCGTTTTAAAGTGAAGATATACTTAAATGACAAGTTGAATTATTTATCTTAATATTTTTTTCCCAATAGACTAAATCAAGTTGATTCAATGTCCTTTTATTGAAATTAAATGTTTGGCTACTGTTCTTTTTGGCATAATTATGAAGTCTCTAGAACTTGTAGTCTTATTATCAACATTTCTTCACAGTTGGCAAATGATATCACATTTTCCAAACCTAATGAATCACGTTGCATCAATCACTTGTTCTTGCCCAATACCTAGAAAAAGAAAATCAAACAGTTTGATTACAATAACAAAACATAAATATTTTCAAATTTAAGGCAGTGAGGAAATGTTTTGAAGTTCCTCGGACTGCACACGAACAATACAGATCAAGTATGCTCCAAAATATGACCAGAATAAAAAACTTAACCACAAGCGAGAGCCTTACTTAAAATTAAACATTATTTTAATCTATACTTCATCCCAAGGTGGGATTTACAGAGTACATTGCTCTAAATATCACATTACAATCCTATGCGCCAAGGATGCATTCTTTGAACAAATATGGGTAACAAAAGCAATGTGATGTTACAATAGAAATACAAATTTGTAACAATAAAGGACCCAACCGTGCAATCTTATACCACCATTTAGTTCAGCTGAGTAAGAGGCGAACGTGGAATAAGAGATGGTTTCAACTCCTTTACATCAGAAGATTCATACGGGTTGTTTTCCCGGAATTCCTCAAGCAGGGATTCCATTGGCAAGGATCGAAGAGAATCTATTGTCACCTTTGTCGGAACATCAGCTTCACATCTTATTGGTGTTGAACCGGTAGATTCATAATCCTGCAAGAAATCAGAATAAGCAACAACCCTCACACATTGTATCAAATGTTAAATAATGTTGACAATGACTTTTGTAACTTCGGAAAACAAAAATAGAAACCGAGTTGCATACCCTGAATTGCTGTTGAAAAGTTTCGCTTGCTCTGTGCTCAATCGAAGCAGCTTGGCCATCGTGATCCTCTCGTAGCGTCTCGAGTGTATTTGCATGAGTTCTCACCACATTTAATACGCCAGATATGGACTCCCGTTCTTGTGCTGAAGTGGCTGCAAAAAATTTAATCCAAGAAAAAAATGATAAATACATACACAAACACATTTTGATAGAAAAAGGTGAGATATTGGTGACGCATGCCCTGTTTTAACTAAGGTATTTGGATTCACTTAAAGAAGAAAAAAAAATCACTATCAAACAACCCAGAGTCTCAGTCAGACGTAAATTTGCTGGATGTTGCTGATCAAAGAACCATGATCCAACTCATAACTCACCATCAAACTGCTCAATAAGCTCCTCACTATTCTTTGCCACATCTTCTTCTGCTGCAATTCGTGCAGAATTGACCTCAACGACATGTTGCGCATTGCCATCAGTAGCATTCCTGAACCAAACAAATCGGTAACACTCTATCAAATCGCATGGATTATTCATGAGGCATCAAAGCATTAAAATGGGCCAAAAAAAACAGAGGCAATAACGACATTAGGGCAACATTCCCTCCTCCCGCCTCAAATTTTAAATTAAAAAGATCGGCTCATTATTTGAAGCATTGGCTCCGCCATGCCACACACGGTTAATGTCCAAAATATAAAATATGGTTACAGTGTATATGACTTGCATGACAAAATTCTAAAAACAATGAAAAATCATATAAAGTCACTATAGAAACAAATTTCCAAAGTTTTATAGTTTTTCTATAATAATGGTTCTAATAATAAAATTTTAAGAAACATATCTCTTAATAGTTAGTTAAAATAACTAGCTAAGTCTTACGAAAACAAGAATCACAAAAAAATTTGTGTCGAAGAGGTATCTCAACTTGACAATTTAATTCTTCAATTGTAATACGGTAAAGAATTGTGTGACACGAAGGCGTATAAAACACAGTGATACGTTATTCTACAGAGGTACTAGTGCTTAGGACTTATTACAATCAGTTGCCACGCACCTGACAATTGATTCTGTTGCGGAAATATGTTTTGTCCCCATCTCATTCACAGCCTCATACGTCCTCTTTGTATGATCAAAAGCCGACTTAGCAGTCTTAAAACTGGGGATGTAAAAAAGAGTGTTAGATTGTAAGTGAGTGTATCCGGATAAAGAAAATTTGGGGAAAGAACACTTACTTCTGCTGCATGAGCACCTCCATACGGCAATGCCTAGCAGCAGAAAAATCAGAAGTGTCTTTCGCATCTTTTTCTGCTTGCACGCAAAAGGCCTGCCATTTCCTTTTAGCATTGGTAACAATATCTCCCATTGAAGACAAATGTCCATCCAAGAAGGACTTGTTCTTCATTCCGCTTTCCCTAAGATCAACAAGCTTTGAGTCTACCTGCAAGCCGAACATAATTTAATTTCTATGAACAACAAACTAAATTGACAGGAACAGAAAATTTTCCAACCCTTTCCCCACAACCACCACGCAGAAAAAAATGAACAATCCAAAACTTACCAGATCCATTTGTCGCCGAATGTGATCAGAAACTAGACTAGTCATATTAGCAATAAGTTTCTCTGTATCCGATATTGATTGCTCCTGTACAGAATAGAATAAGATGTCAACAACCATAACCATCTTTCAAAATATACTTGTTGGTGCAAATTTACAACCTCATAAGCTTTTTTAAACTCGTCAATGCTCTTCATTTGCACTTGGTCAGCCTGGGATGCGTAGTCTTCGAGCTTTTTTGATTCTTCAAAAAGCTTATCAACAAATTCTTGAGAGCGCTCGGAGATATCCTTTATTTGTTCAAGGCTGAGTTTGAATTTCTTTGATTTATAATACACAATAATATAACAGTCAGATGAAGATAAAAATACATCAGTCTGAACACGCAGAAAAAAAATAAATAATAACGGTTCTATACAGAACAGAAAAAAGAAAGCATAACACTTGGAAGCACATACATTGCGTAACTCGCTGGCAAAAAGTGCCAATTCACCCTGCTGAGTTGAAAGGGAACCATGAAGATCATCAAATATTGAACCAGCTTCTGTAGCCTCGGATGCAAGAAACTAATTCACCATGAATTATAGTTCTATATTAGTACTATTATTGAAAAGCTTAGAAAAGAGTGCACACCACTAGATAAAAATTGAAACAAGTAAAACATACTTTTTCAATTGAATCACCATTGGAGGATATAGCAGACGTAAGCTCCTCAAAGGCAGCATCAGAGCTCGCTTTATGCAAGCGCACGACATTTTGTACTGCCTCGATATGAGATATATACAAGGCCCTCAGAGATGTCACTTTCGTTTTAAAATCAGCAACGGCCTACAGTAAACAAAGAGGAATTAGAGGATTTAGAAATAAAATATAACAAAGACACGTACAAATACGAGGAAAACAAGGATTTCAATGAAGTGGGTAAGACCATGAAAGAAAGACGCATACAACAACAGCAATATTAGATTCTTTATGTACACACCTTATCATGAACGTCCAAAAATGAATGACAGAGCTTCTTCACACCTTCCAGATGTTCATTCTGTTCAGACAATGACGTTGCAACAGTGCTGCAAAGAGAACCAACTTGCTGTGCGAGCTCCGCCTGGTAATTAGTTACTACAGCTCTGTTATCAGAGTTCAACTTATCTTCTCTGCCTACAAATTAAGAAACAAATAAACAAGTTAATAGATGCAACTTCAATTCTTAGTCAACAAAAACAGAGCAAAGAATAAGTCATACCAATTTTCAAAAATAATGAAGCATTATCCTGAAGAGATTTTTCCAAATCAGCACGTAAAGCACATGCTTGATGAGCCAGTGCATTTTCTGTCACACATAATTAACATAATCTCAAAGGACCATTAAACAAGAAACAGCGACAGAACATGATCATGTGTTTGGCATACCTGCTTTCCTCTGCTCAGAAATTATGAAGTCTTTCTCTTTCAAGGTATACTGACATTTTTTTAATTCTTCCTCTCTGTTGGCAAGCAACTTGCTAGTCTTGTTCAAGTTTTTCTGTGTGGTTTATCATAATTTGCTTATAAGCAAGGATATATATTCTCATAAAAATAATGAACATAAAATTTGTTAACTCACCTCAGTATTATCGAGTTTGTTGCTCAAATCGGAACACTGTTGAATTTGGTCGACTAATTTGTTTTGCAAATCATCAAGTTGCTGGTTGAAACATAGAAAACAAATCAGGCATAACAGGAAGGAACAAGCAGGCAGGCACGCCCTATCTTCTATGCATAATAGTTTGTTTAATAAAACAAACCTTTTGTTGCGTTTCTATTGTGAGCCCCATCTGTTCAATTTGATCTGACATAGCCTGAAGAAGAAAAGAATGAACCAATGAAAGGCCTCAGAATTTATTTTAACAACTATATCATAAAAATGAACTTCACCAACTTATATCTACCCCTGAACAATATTAAAATCCATGCTAGAAAAAACGTCCAAGGAACTAAAATAAAATGATCTTTACGATCTGGGCACTGAAAGTTACATGGAACAATAGTAGTGCTCTTAATGAATTTTTAATATTAATAAAAGATAACAGACTAATAGAAAGAAAGAGGAAAATAACCTTCTTTTCACTCTCCTCCTGATAATATCTTTCCTTTGGAATATAGACACCATTTTTCTCACGTGTAGCATAAACCTCTGATGAAAGTCACCAATTAAACGATTAATATCATCAATAAGACAATATACCAAGAAACCTGAAGAACCCAAGAGATACTTCAGCAACGACTAATGAACCACACATTTCACCTGCTTTAAGACGTTCAATTTCACCATAAAGGTCTTTGATAAGTGTTGATTTCATCATTTTTTGGTTAACCTAAAAATATCATAAAAGAAGAATTAGGTTAAGGAAACAATGGTTAAGACATGGCAATTACTTATATCATCATAGCAAAAAGAAACATCCCATATAGTGCACATATTGTAAAAAATAAAAACAGCTAAACTAGAGCTAAATAGATTAAAACAGATCTATTCTTAAAACGAAAATGTCCCTAAAAGCACTCATTCAGTCCTTAAACAAAATGAACAAATCGTGCTCTAAATTTTGATAAGCAACTAGTAATTGTATTAAATCCTGGTATGGATCAAAAAGAACATTCATATCAGTCACCCTGCTTGAGAAGACAATTTTATCTTACACTAACTCACTAAGTCAATAATTCTAAAAAACAAATACAGTCAAATACTTTAAATATCTTTGTAGAAGTACTATGCTTGTAGCGTATTTACATGAAATGTTTCAAAGACATTATCACTACTAAAGATGCACGGTATCATACAGATTTTTAAACACCATGCCAATCACCAACAAACCTCAGGCTTATTTTTTATGTGCTTTGCCCTGTGTGCATAATCCAGCGTGCTCAAAGTTTCCTCTAAGCAATGAACTGCAGGAGACACTGTTGCTATGATGCATGTCTTGGTTCTTCCCCCAAGTGAATCACGCAGTAAGCGGGTCAACTTACTATCCCTATATGCCAACATTTCCATGTGAGCACGTAGAGAAAAGGATAATGCTAGAGACTCAATAGAATGAAGCAGTGTCAAAGGCTCAATTATAAAAAAACCTGTAAGGGATGTGACCAAGGTGCTCCACCAATGCATTGATTACTCGTCCTAAAGTAAGCAAACTTTTGTTAATTTCCCCAGCTTCCCTTGCCCGACCCTAACAATTATCAAACACAAATATAAACTTAATAGTTCAAAATTATAAGAAAGCCAGAGCGTACGCTGAACAAAGGGTATGTTCATGATCTATTACCTCCCTGGCACCAGAACGAGATATATTCTCTGACCCAGCTAGATCAACTAAATTAAGTTTACCACATTTAATTAGTTCTTCTCCTTCCGGGGTTGCTTCCTTTATGTGGATTGTAATTGAAAACAAAGAATGTGACCGACTGAAGACAAAGAAAGTGTTGGTAAGAGATATGAAAAATGATTCCACCAACAGTGAATTAAGGAAATAGAAAATAACATTCACCTTGACTGCTTGTTCAACAAAGTTTCAGCGGTCCGTCGTTTAGCAGACCCTCTCTCCAGAAGAGTAAAAATCTCACTAGCACTTGTCACAATCTCTTCCTCCAATCCCCTTACAAGAACTCCACCTTTACCATCCTCCATGAGAGGCAGCTGTTTTTTCTGCTTCTCCTCCAAAGAAACCTTAGAAATCTCCTCCGGGGCAAGCAAATCAGTGATCTCTTCATTATACAGTTCCAAAAAGGTGACCTTCACACTATACTCCGCATTCTGGCTCTCAAGTGTGTCAAAAATCTGCTTGACAGCCCTGGGAATGACTCCAGCTTCCGGAGGCAACTCTCCATTGGGACCACTCTGTTTTAGAATAGTCAAAGCAAATTACTAACATTACTCATTAACATGCGTGCACATAAAATCAACACACCTCATAACATCAGAGCATACCTTGGCCCTTTTGCATTCCCCTTCCATAGTGTATGTTTTCCCCGTACCAGTTTGACCATACGCAAAAATAGTACAATTAAACCCCTCAAGAACTTCATTAACTATCGGAATAACAGCTTGGTCATAAAGATCCTTTTGCCTAGCAGAAGGACCAAAAACCTACACAAAGCAAAGTGAACATATTTCAGATTTGCAATCCCCCTAAAACCTACTTCACGTCTTACTATTTACTTTTCAAAGTGAGATAATCAAACAAATAGAAAAGAGTGAGCAATACCTTATCAAAGGTGAAAACCCTATCGATGTGCTTGCCGGCGATACTCTGAGATACGGCGACTTCTCGATTATAATCATTGCAAGTCACAACTTGCGGTGCGTTGCTCCGTAACTCTTCGTCACTGAACGGCCTGCGATAAATCAAATTGAGGGGTTAGAGTTGCAGAACGCGAAAATAACGACGGGAAATGGAAACGTAAACGGCGTACCTGCAACGGAGGAGGACCTGGACGTTGACGCCCTTCTCTTTCTCGTGGCGCACAGACATTTTCAGTCGCAGATCCGCTTCTGAAAGTTCCTTCTTCGCTTTCTTTCTGTGTGTGTGTGAAAGGTGTGAGAGCGGGGATGAAGGGTGGTGAGTTTGAGATTTGAATTTTTGAAATCCGCTCTTCTCATTACCCCTTCCATATATATCTACGGCTCAGAGTTGGGGGGTCCTGATCTAACGGTGTTCTCATCTGGCCGATTTTTACTGTTTTGCCCCTGTCTTTCTCGTTTCTATATTATCGTTGGCATGTTTGATTATTCGAATCAATTGGACTAACCTAACAATCAGTCCAAAATCTTCTTTACTTTTTACACCTCTGCAATTTCTTTATGTACTTCTTTGTAGTAAAATACTGATATTAATCATTTAAAACTTTAATAATGTCAAAAATAATATATTATGTGTATATATATAAAAAAAAAAAACTTTCAGATTACTCTGTTCGAAAATTTTTAAGAAATATTGATTCTGGAATAAAAATTTGGAAATGCATTCCAAATTTCATGTTGTCATATTAATTTTAAATTAATCTTAATTAATAATTTTAATTACAAAATAAATTTCCTGAAATAAGTTAATATTTATTCCAAAAAACTTTCATTATATTTTCCATAAAAAAAAAGATAGAAGGTTACGAAAAGAGCGATGAGAACGTTACATGGCTCTACAAAAATAGAAGGTTATGAATTTTTTAGATATTAAAAAATAATGAATTATTTTATTTAATTTTGTATTTATTATTATTAAATAATTTAATACGATTTAAATTATTTTTTAATTAAAATGTTTATTTTAGGTTGAGAAAGTTAAATCTCACTTTTATTTAAAATGTTTTTGAAAAAGATAAATTAAACACGAAAACATTTATTTTTCTACTCCCATAAAACTAAGACTTTACCAAACATGTGCTCGAGACCGTCCATTTCTCATATTTATTAGTTATATTTTTGCCTAAACGATTACTTGTTTAATGATCATTCATCAAATTTTTAGTACTAAATAACTATAATGCGTTAATTGCTTAATGGTGGAAGTATATGCATAAGGCTAGCTTGAAAATAACAGTTATATTTTTGAATAAAAATTACTATGAAAAAATTTATATAATCTTAAATTCAGTAAACCTAAAAAAGTAAAATCATTATTTGACTTACATTAAAATGAAATTCAGTATCATGTGGTAAGACAAGAGTTCTACATTAGCTTTTTATTTTTTATGTTCATTAAGATTTTTTCAATCTTTCATAGTCAAATTTATAGCATCAAGGTATAATGTTTTATTCCTTATTTATTATTATTGGTATTATATATGTATATTTATAGTTGCTGAAGTTGGTTTCCTTTTCATGTTTCTCAAGAGCGATATATACTTAATTATAATGAGTTTCACATATTATGTGAGAATGCATTTAAATTTGACAAAAAGGTTGAATATATATTTATTAAATTTAATATCTTGTAACACGAGTCAATTTAAAACAATCCACTAAAATTAATTACCACTTAAATAATTTGAGTAATAATAATTTTTTAAATGAAACTGGTAAATCAGTCTCAACTTAAGCTAGTTTTTTATGTAGTTATTTATTGTCCAAATAATGGTTAGAAAATCGTAGATTGCACCAAAATTTCATAGTTAGGTAAGCAATACTTGTCAAATAAAATCTCATACCAAAAGTGATATAGTTGAGAAAACAAATTTTCTCCACTATGCAAGTAAAAATGGTTAGGGATTACACAATAAATTAAAATATAAACATCGGAAAGATATTACAGTAAAAACTCACTTCAAATTTAATCAAATACACAGTAATAGGGATGTTAACAGGACGGATAAAGTACAGGTAGTAACTTCTCCGTACGCTACCCGTTGTATAAATATTTGTCCTGTATCCATACTCATATCTGTCGGGTATCCATTATGCGGATATCCTCATCATTTTTTAATATCTACGGGTACCTGCGAGTATTTACAAAAAAAAATAATAAAATATTTAACAACATATTTTAATCGTAAATTCAAATAAAATACAATACATAACATTCATAAATTTTAAACAAAGTCCAAATAACTCATTTAAATAGTTTTGAATGACAATTTACAAAAAAATGAATTTATTTTAAAACTAATTGATAAAAAAATAACTCATTCAAAATTAATATGTTAATATTTTCATCATCTTTTTTTTTTTTTTAATTTAAATTAGAGTATAGAGGGTACAGGTATCTATGGATACGGTATTATGATACTCGTACTCGCCTCATTAATATGCGGATATTAAACATATCCGTATCCGTTATCCACGAATATCCATTTACAATATCAATTTTCTCGTTGTGGATTTTATCCGCAAATACCCACGGGTACAAATTTTTTTGACATCCCAACATAATAAGATCTATTTGAGAAAGAGATAAGACATATCTCCTAACTTGAGAAAAAAAATTAAGGAAGAGAGTTAAATCAATGCTATAAAAAAATATTAGAACGATTAAAAAAACCGAAAAAAGAAAAGTATTTTGTGTAATAATGAACATTTGTAATTTTTAGAAAAAACAAATTTAACTGAAGAAATTAAATATATTTATTTTGTAGAAATTAAATAATATTTGAAAAAGTTAAATATGTTGTGGTTAGCCCCTGTAAATTATTTTCTTATTAAGGTACTGTTATAAACTAAATTTACTTTTAACTAGCAACAAGATATTTCTGAAAGCACTTTGTAAGGATGGCAAAACGCGTTGGTCCATCCCTCATCTCATGTTAAAAAAATGGATTGGGTCGAAGATTTCAACCTCTCAGTCATTCTAGCCCGTTCCGTTCAGTCCGTCAACTTAACGGACTAAAGTACAGGTCAGTCCGTCTTGGTTCGTTGGCCTGTTTTAAGAAAATAAAATAAAATAAAAATAATTAAAAAGATTAATTTTTTATATTATATATTTTTAATGTATAAATATATAATAGTATTGTAATTTAAATCATTTATCCCTACAAATTAAGTTTGAATTATTGGCTATAATTGAATAATTTAATATGTAAATTTAATAATTATTTTAACTTATCTAATTAAAAACATTAACTAATCAATTAAAAGTTTAAAAAATATTTTATTTGATTAAATATGACTTTAATAATATTAATTTATATGTATATATAAACAAAATTAAAAAATTAAAAATTTTGAAAACAAATTAAAAAAAAAATGGATGGGTCAACCCGGCTCGTTAGCCCGTCCTATACGGGATGAGTTGTGATTATTGATCCGTTTCTATTTGATGGGTCAGTCAGATCCGACCCATTTTTTATGAGTCACATATGAACTGAGCCAAAACACACTAGACTAACTCGTTTTGTCACCCCTAATCTCTTGAACAAATTTCACATACTAATAACATTAATATCAGATTAGTTTCAATAAGTTAATTACAAGCTCTTTCATACCAGCCATGGAATTTTTGTTACTTTATTGTTTAACCCGAAGACTTTTGCATATGTACTTTATTTTCTAAGAAGGTGCGTGACTTCTTCTGCGAGGATGCTTCACATGTTTACTTCTTCTCAAATTATATTGTTTTAAGTTAGTCCATCTTGACTTAAAAGAAAAAGAAAATGTGAGCCCATATTAACTTTAAGTTGACTTTTAATTTTATTTTTAAATCACTATTAGAATTCCATAATTTAAATATTTTATTTCCGTAACTGAACTTGTAAATAATTATTTGACGGGTTTTAAAATTAGGATTATGTTTATTTTCTCAATTATGTTTATTAATCGAAGGGTCACCAATTTATTGAATGTACACTAATTTAATTAAAAAAAAATAGAAGGAAGTATTTTCTTTTATGAGTTTCAGATTCATTATGTAATTTAAATATACAATTCTTGTATCAGGTTTGAGATGAGAGAAAAATAGAGTGAGACAGAGAGAAAGAAGTTGTGAGTGTCTCTGATGAGAAAAGAAGAAGTCATCAAAAGAATGAAGAAAAAAGAAAGAACAATCAGTTATTGTTTATTTAAAGTACCTATTATAATTTATTATTTATCTTGTCCATAGAGAGAATAGTGCTATATTGATTCTTAAAATATCTAAGAGAATTTATGATGTATTCATTAATTATTATTTGTATATTATATATTTAGACAAATATGGGTTTTGCGATCTTCCCTATCCCTATTAATATATATCAAGGTTCGGCAAAATATTTACCAACAATATATTTGATAAAACATGCCAATGATGAAGCATTACTATTATCAGCTGTAACTGATAAAACGGTTTTTTTTTTCTTTAAGAGAACATAAGGCTGTCCCTGATAAATGATAACAGCTTCTTCAGATCTTCTGACTAACGATCTGGTAATGCATTAAAATTTTAAAGAGTGTTGTTGTTGCAAGATCATGTGAAGATGCAAACCAAAGTAAAAAAGTAGATCGAACCGTGTCAATTGATTCTCTATTGAATCTTCAAAATTTTACATCTGGTGTAGATTCTACGGGATCTGTTGAATCTCCCAAGAATTATAAAATGAAGATGGCAATACAATACAACGCAATTTTCAACCTCAACTCCCACCAGAAATGGATGATTTACTTATCTGTCTATTCAACTATTTCAATCTCCAAGTTCAAAACAGTTTCTGACCAAATTAAATTATAGCCATCAAACACAAAAATCCTTGCCTGATTATACTTTTCTGAGAGATCAAATCGTGCATGATACGCAAATTAATCAAGAAAATCTTAACAGAAGGCAAAAGATAAACCAATATCGAAAGTTCACTGAATCATTATATTACAGGTCAGATCTATTCTATCTGAAAATGTTGCAACAACAACATCATCCAAAGTTAAAGTTAAAGCTATATCTATTCGGTATTACACGCACTCGTCTTATAAACCGATTTTTTATGATTGAGAAATGAGAGACTTTGTGTTTTCTGCGGTTCAAACAAACTCTGCAAAAAACTTTCCCAGGTCAAACGTGCCATTGTTGCATTCTATAGCATTCAGCACCTCCTCAAACGTTGAAACACTGCATGGAACAACTAGGCCATTCCTCTGCGAAAACCCAAACTCATTGTAAGCCTTCTCCAGCAGCATCTTGAACAAGGGGTGAGAAAGGTAGCGAGTTGGAACCACGTATCTTTGACGCTCTTCTCCAACATAAAGAGCAAAAAACCCTGTTGGGGGTGAGTTAGTCACACATTTTTCTTCATAGTTCTTGAGCAAACCCTCATGATGAGCAGGGTCAAATCCACCTACACCCTTCACCTTTTTTGCCAGTTTCTTGAAAGATACCATCTTTTTCCCCAACATGTTGTTTAAGGAAGATGAAGGGTAGGTCAAACACAGGAACAAGAACTATGAAGAGGAACTAGCTATTGAGCAAAGTGAAGGGATGATTTATTTATATGGGTAATTAGAGAGACAGAGAGAGAGATTTTTTTTAAAATGAAACTAATGAGTAGTTTCATACTTTGAACAGAGGACAGTCCAATATTTTGAATGTGGAAAAGTAATTTTTTATTTATTTATTTCAACTTTCAGTTATGTTGAAGTACCGGTACTTCATGACCCTAATCATTGGAAAAAAAAAAAAGGGTGATAGTTAATAAATACTATAATACGCTAATAGTCCAATTTTTTCACTTAATTAAATAAACGCAGAAACCACCAAGAATAACATCCTTGATGTACGGCACAGTAAACACATTAATTAGCATAAAATAGTTGGATTAGTTTCAATTCACGTTTGTTAGTTGGCCATTGAAAGGTACCAAACAATAGGTTATAAAAAACTGATATTCATGACATTTATAAAATACAAAATTTTAAAAAAAAAATAGAAGATTATAACAATACTGCAGGCGCATTAATCAGTGGTCCATTTCGCAACAATTATTTCTTTTTTAAATTACAGATGGCTTATATAAGTTACAATTATTTAATTTAGATTCTTATGTTATGGCTTAGATCGATGATCACCTCTATATTTTGCATTTTATATTTTTATCAATACGTGCAGGCTACACCCAGGATCGCCCTTCACGTTTAATCTCAATTCAAATAAAGATAAGTGACCATTCAACCAACATGATATAGTTTAACTTATTATAATGTTCAATAATGGATCGAACTTATGAGTGTTTAGTTCTAGAACTTCATAAACCCAATTCAATGTTGGGGAAATAGATAAGTATATGATTTTTGTCATAATCGGAAATAGATGGAATAGGTTAATAATATGAAGCTATTTTCATCACAGTGTACGGAAGTTTGGAAAAAATAAGGGGACACGACAATTTTAATGGAGAAAAAATGAGAACAGTGTTGGAGACGGCTTGAACGAGTCAATAGTAATATATTATTGTAGAATAGATGGGTTGACTGAGGAAGTGAAAGGGCTTAACGCAGAGACAAGTGTGTGGAAGACAACACATGAATTTGTCTCAGGCAATGTCACGAATTTGTGTTGACAACGATCGATGGTGTTGTACTTCATTCTTGATTATTGGTACTGCATTCTCTCTGTCTGGCGTTAAAAGAAGGAGACTCAAGTCTTCGGGTGTTATACAGCATGAATTTTCCTATTCTTTGATCTTTCTTAAATGGTCGTTTCTAACTAATGAGTTTACAGAGTATTGTCTATTTTAGAACATGAAGTTTTAAGTAATGCGTTCGTAAGATATTATCTATTTTAGAGTATGAAGTTCTGTCACGGTTTAATTTTTAGAAAGTGTATCAAAAAATGAAAGAAAAAATAAATAAATTGCACTTAACATCGATTCATACGCGATGTGAGATTTATTAGATGTACTAAAACAGTCTTAAAAGATAAAAAAATATATATTTAAATCGCTTTACACCTCAACTTTTAATCGACATGAAAATATTAGATACAGTATGAACATATTTTAAACTAAAATGAAATTTTGTTATTTAAATTTTTTTAATTGTAATTAGTGTCGATCTAATGAATTGGATTATGTCTCACTGGTGACTTACTGAAGTGTGTTAATGCAATGACGACATGAGAACAAAGAAAACATGTTTAATCGTCGGATTCAACGATTTTGTGTAGTTGGATGCTTGTCTTGAATTGATATAACGTAACCCAATGCTTATTAAATCAAATATGGTTGGAGATCATGGTTCAATGTTTTTATTTGAAAATAGGATCTTTATCTTATGTGCTTGTTTATATAGTATAGTATAACATAGTGTATGTATGGCACATCTCGATGTTCTCGCTCAATATCTTTGCTTAATGGAACCCGTCGTCTTTATTTAATTCATCTTTTCAATATTAAAATGTAGTGATTTGTCGATAAATATTTGTTCGTGACAGGAGGATAAATTAAAATATTCAATGTGCGAGGCAAAATGATATTCATAATAAGTTCAAATAGAGGGTTTTATAAGTTTAAAGAAATTTTAATTAATTCATGTTTTTTAGTTTAATACTTTTTAAATATTTTATCTGAATAACGTAATTCGAGTTTATTCAACTTTTTATCTTTTAAACGAAATATTTCAATTAAAATTTTGATAAAAAAATATTTTGATATTAAATAATATTTTATAATTAAAAAATATTAATTTAGTGTTTTTTCCTTTTTGATAACTGTGTTTTCGATTAAAGTTCACAATTTTTTTAATTAAAGTTGACTGGAAAATTTTCAATTAATGTTGATAAGAGTTTTTTTTTTTATTGATTGACACGAGTTGATAAGAGTTTTTATAAATTTATATGAGTTGATATTATCTTTTATCTTATATTAATCGTAATTATTTTAATTAACATGACTGGAGTCATTTTATTTAATTCATATTAATCAAAATTCATTATTAAATTTTCACAAATTTGTTAAACAGTGTACTTTGACAAAAAACATTTCAATTTTTTTTTTATAAAACTTAAATATCTTATTAAAGTTAATTACTTCAGCATATTATCAAGTTGTGTTGTGTAGTCTTTAAGAAACAAAGCTAATTTCAAACACGGCTAAATCAAGTTAAACATGTTTAATGCATAAAATTTAGTTGAATATACTTGAGGCATGAAATTTAGCTATATAAGTGCTGTGAGCACACAGTGGAGTTAGAAATGGTTAAGACGTGAAGTTGGGTTAAAAATATTGAGTTACAATGCCAAGTCAAAAATTATTTAGATTTGAAGTTAAATACACAGACATATATGTTACATAGTTATGTCGAAGAAATTTTAGCTATGGAATCAAGTTAGAGATGCTCAAGACTTGAAGTTGAACTAAAGATAGTTCAAGTTTGAACTCGAGATAAACACAAATGTGTGAATTTAAACAATGGATGATCAATTTGTTAGATTGAGTGAGAGATATTTAAATTGTGAAATTGAGTTAGATGTTTTATAGATATTAGGTCAAGTCAAACATGGGTAAGGTGTAAATCAAGACGAAATTGCTCGAAGTGTGATATTGAGTTAGAGATGTTCAATAGTCAACAAATAAATCTAAAAAATTTAAGGATATGCAAGTTTGACAAGTTTTAAGACACAGTGGTTTTGGTAAGGCGATGTACCATTTTTTTCATTTTTAAATAAATCAAGGCAAAATAAATTTTACTTGAAAATTAACTAAATCACATTTTTCCTATTATAACTATGATTAATTTATAAATGTGAATATGAAATCTTATCAACATTTTATTGTGTATAAAAGTATATAAATTGTTACTGGTCCATACACGAGGATGTGGCAATGCACACATAAGAGTGAGCATGAAAAATGTTTGTCTACATTTTTGTGGTTGTTTCTACATGTGTCTCGGAGGTACATTGATATATGAATTATATCAAAAGTTTGTCCATGAAGGTGCAATTGCACTCACACAAGCCTCAAAGATACACTAATATAAATAGTATATTTGATAATATAAAAATTACATACAAAGCATGTTAAAATGTCGTGATTTTCCCATAAGTGTATGAGATTGAATAATATAAAAATTATATCAAAGACTAATACATACGTTGTTTTGGACATGTGTATTTGGGGGTGTGGGGGAGGGGGAGGATGGTGGGGGAGAGGGGGTATGTTAATATAAAATAGTACATTAAATGTTTGTCCACAAATATGTAATTTCCCTCGTATTGAGATCATGTATAATTATTTTGAGAATTAAATATGTTTAGTCCATGAATTTTAATGCGAAATTGAAGTTTGTTATTATTAAAAACGTTGATAATTTTTGTTCAAAAACTTAGAAAATGAGTATACATAATTATTTTAACCTAACTATATTAAATTATTTTAACGTGTCAAACATGTTTCATGTTAGATTTAAATTTTTTATATTGTTTGACACTTTTCTCACTTTAATATCATTTGGGAGACACATTTGATATGTCAAAAAGATTAAGGTAATTGAATTTGAAAAATTATATTCATTTATTTTTGAAAGTCTATGACCAAAATATCTAAAAGTTTCATATCAAAATGAATTACAATTTCGTATTTAAGTTCATAAACTAAAAAACACTTATCACTAGTGCGGTTTGAGAATTTTAAATCGTGTTACATACTTTAGTTATCGTGGAATCAAAACATATAACAACCATGTGATATTTTTTCAATTTTTGATTACTTTTATGCCTCAATTCATTTTGAAAATATATACAACTTTCAAATGTGGGAACAAACCAAAACAAAAAAAAAAATATTTAAAAAAAAAGACCCACTTTGGTTTCGGTTGTTGTCTCAAGTGAAGCATACAAACCACACTTGACATTGGTTTGTGTGAAAACCAAAGCCAAATACCCCATCTAAATTTAAATTAATTATTAATTTTAATGGTATATGGTCTCGATTTATTCAATAACTGAAGTCAAATGTCCTCCATATAATCTTGATTCAACAACTAATCAAAATAAAAAACCATCATAATTTAAAATAATTACGTAATTTTAAAGACTCATGACCTCAATTTTATTGTGAATCCAAACATAATATTGATTTTTGACTTCGGTTGACAACCAAAACAAAAACTTCACCACCTTTTACCTCCCCTAAATATGCTTTATGTATGAAATCGAAACCAAATGTAAGAAAAAGTGCGACCAAAACTATGCAGCACCGGTGTATATTTACTACTTTAGTTCACTATATAAATATAAAAAAATTTCCTACATTAAATTACTTTACTTTATTTTTCTCTACTCTACTAACGTAAGGTACATATTAATTATAAAATATATCATATTGTTCGATTATATACTTAATTTTTATTTAACTAAAATATCATCTAATACATTTATAAACTAAACTATCGTACACACGGGTTTATGACTAAGTTAATTAAATATATTTTTTCGCGTCAAATTATGTAATTATTTATTTATAGTCAAACTATGTTATTATTAGAAGATCTCCCAATGTTATTTGAAAATAAAATTTAGTGCATTTATTTTAAATTTTTATGAAAATTAAATATATTTTGACAATTGACTGAAAATATTTTACATTTTGCATAACTTAACTCTAAAAATAGAATTTCCTATTAAAGAAAATATTAAACAAACGGGCCTTAAGCATTGAAATGGGCTTCCCCTTATTCTGGTCCGTGATTTCTCGCATCAGAGATCCATGGGCCTAGGAGCAATTAACATTAATTTTTCGTGCTCGGCTTCAAAGTACAAAGAAGAGGGAACATTGCCACCGAAGTTAGGTTTTGGTTTTGGCACTGTCGTGAAGTGAACCAAATTTTCTTTGCTACTGTCATTTTTCATCTCATCACCATGAGCAGATCAGGGCAACCACCGGATTTGAAGAAGTAAGTGCTTTTACCATTCTTTACTTCAATTTTATTTACTTTCTTCGTTTTAATTTTCTCAATTTTCGCTACACTCGCTTCGAATTGATCTGCAATTGTCTTTTGTTTGGGGGATGCGCAGGTACATGGACAAGAAGCTCCAGAGTAAGTGTGATTCTCTATTGTTGCTTCTCTCATTCTGTATCTTAACCTTTTCGTGTTTTGTTTTCTAAATCGGACCATATGTTTTTTTTCGAGGTGGAGTGTCGGTCTTGTATTTTAGGGTTCAGGGTTTATCGTTAAACTCCAAATTTCACTATCTTTGTATTTTCGCGTTGAGTTTAGCGTAGGTTAAGCGGTTTTGTTCTATTTTATGAAATAACTGCGGGGAAGGAAATATGCTCTAGTCTTGTTGTAGTTTCAGCTGTTTTTTTTTTCTTCACTTTAGAATTTACGTTGTCAATGTCTGATATTTCAAGTTTTGTATCGTTTCTTTGACAATGATTGTTTTTTCATTATGTATGAGAGCTGCGGACATTTTAGCTTACAGAGAAAGTCACGACAAGTGTTTGTGCTAGTCACAGAGTGTCATTACACTTTTATAACTGGGTTTGTGGAAACGTCCTTATTAGTTACTTTGTCACATGTTCGTAAATCTGTACTCATCAGGGAATGCGTATACTTGTTTTTGTCTATTTTGTTTTTTCGTTATGTATATCTAATGTCTATAGCATGTATATTTATTGTTATTATTTTCATTTTTACTGATGTATGTCTAATTACTATGCACATATGTAATAAAATGAAAACCTAAACCTATTAGTTAAAGAGCCTTATATCTGGAAAGATGTATTGCAATTGGGTGATAAGTTATACTAATTGCTGGGTTCTTTCTTGCAGTCAAACTGAATGCTAATCGCATGATTGTTGGTACTCTCCGTGGCTTTGACCAGTTTATGAATTTAGTTGTTGACAACACCGTGGAAGTGAATGGCAATGAGAAAACTGACATAGGGATGGTGGTGAGTTCTTTTGCATCTTCTTTTAAACATCGCTGGTCAAGGTATTGTTGTTTTATAGATTATGATGTTGGATTTTAAATTGATAATTTTGTTCCCTTTCTGCAGGTAATTAGAGGAAACAGTGTGGTCACTGTTGAGGCGCTTGAACCCGTGAACAGAACCTGATCCCTGTTTATTGTAAACATTTATAAGTACATTTTCTGGTTTTAATAGTCGTTATTTGAACAATGTAGCTGTTGAGAGTAGCTTGTAATTGGGGATCTTAAGAGGGTTATCTTGGTCACTAATTCATGGTTTGTTTCTGGCTAAGTTGTGGGGGTGACCTATGATTTTGGCTGTGACTTGACTCTATTGAAATATTCGTATTTATCCCTCATAGCGAAGTATTCCTTGTCTTTTTATATTGTATTTAACACGGAAAGCTCTGAATCTCTTTCTGTATCTGCTAAGTCTAAATATGGGGTTGTTGTTTGAGCTATTTGAAGTTTCGGTATGGAGTTAGGAACCATATTTGTTGTTATACGTAATTTTAAGTTGATTTGTTTGAATGTTTGTAGCTGTGTGGTCATACATGTTTGAATGCTTCCAGTAGCCTTGTCATTTCATTCCTTCTTCATATTTTTTTGTTCTCTTCACAGCTTCTTTATCATAGTTATTATCTGTGTTATTTGAGTATTTTCTCTGCCATTGCTTCTTTATCTACTGTTAAACGTTTTATCTACCTCAACATTTGAATTCAAGATATGCTTGGCTTTAATGATAGATGGTTCTACTCAATATATATTTTATTGGATAAATTGTTGTGGTTTTTACATATTGAGTCATCTTGTTGCTAATTTTCTTTTCTTTTAGTCTATTTTATCTTGTTGCATGATTTACGAGTTTGAGGAGAAAATTGGGAGTGGTTATAGTTGTAAGAATCTTCCAAACAGTAATGTCTGGAGAAGTATTTAGCTTGGGTACTTTTATGATCTATGCTTAATGTGTTTTATAATTTTACCTTGGATAATTTCACTGTTTATATCATGTCTAGATTTAAGTTCAGTGCAACTCTACTCAACCCAATTGATCTCTGGGTATTGTCGCTTGTTTGCACAACTTGCAGATTTGAAGATGTGACCAATGTGTTTTGCTTTCTTGTAGAAATATGTTTCTTTGGCTGCAATATAGTTGGAACACGGCGTCCTGCAATTTTGTGCAATGCTGAGGGATGCATTTCCTGGTTTTTTAAAACAAGATTTTGGGTGAACATTTGTTTTTAAAACAGGGTGGGGTTCATAGTTTGTTTTGAAGACAAAAAACATGACTTCCACTTGTCTGCGCTTTTTACTCTGATCTCCAAGAGAGCATTTTAGAGACTTAACAAGTTCTGGTTTTCTAGAATGGTATAATTGTCATGATTGTTTGCTTCAAACTATGATAAGATTGTATGATCCAGCTTGTATGGTTCGTGTTTAATAAGATATTTTCCAGTACCCGCTTTCGAGATTTATGATGTTCTGTGGATATTTCGTTTGCATGCTTCTTCTGATATGGTTAATTTTTCAACTTTTTGTGTTTAAATTTTATTTGTGTATGAAATTGGTCTTGGAACTTAATGGGATTCCGGATGTCTGTACTTGAGTTTCTGGTATGTTTTTTTTTTTAAAGTAAAAGGATGCAATCGGATCAATTGAATTGGATGAAGTATGCAGGTGTTTATATTTCAGTTTGGATGTGGGCGACTCACTACCAGAGTTTTTGCTAAAATTGTCTCACCCTTATCTTAAATCTACAAGACCCTTTGAATGGACATTTCCTAAGTGAAGGCAGATCCAAAAGATCTCAATGAGACAACTAGAAGTTCATGACCTTGCTTGGTATTTTTCATATCTTATTTTTCTGGTATCTCGCGTCATGATAACTTGTTAAGTAAGCAGCTTGGTGCATTGGTGCCCAATCAAATCCAAAGCATTTGTTGTGCTTATTTTAAAACTAGTATTTAGCCGATTTTAATTAATGGCACTTTCCTCCTTTTTCTTAGAAATCTAATTTTTAAAACCGATTTTAAAGCCGGCTTTGAATGGTGAACTGGTTTCTAAACCGTTAAAAAAAAATCAGTACTTTGATCTTTTTCAAGTATGATTTGAATTGGTTTCTAAACCTTTTATTTTAAATCTTTTTATTGGTCACTATTCATTATTTCCGTTATTTTTAGCAGGTGTAATTAGCGCTTTTAGGAAAGGTCTTTTTTAATTAGAAAATAGTGTTATATATTTCTTCATGTTGGATGAAAATAGTAATTATTTCCGTTATTTAAAATATTTTTATAAATCAATTTTAAAAATATTTTAGAATATAAATATTAGAAAAAAATTAATAATTATATTCTTATAATATTTTAAATAATTATATTTTATTTAGAAATTAAATATAAGAATTTATTCAATTTATAATTAAATTTAATAATTTATAATTAAATTTAAAAATAATAAATTCAAAGGTCAATTTTAGAAAAGATATTAATATAATTTGTATAAAAAATATTAAATTTAGTGACAATTTGAAAGGGACAAAATTAATTTATTTTAATAAAAATTGGGACTAAATTGAACAAAAATAACGAATATAGGAATTAAATTTAAAAACAAAAGTTATACTACCACAAACTGACACGTGACACTAGCATTGACACGTGGCACAACTGTGACTTGACACGTGGACCATTTTTTTGAAATTAAAAAAAAATT
>Ga0209589_1002153_pt1 | contig 33735 bp, 15 predicted proteins | sample CowpeawhiteBW_FD_187525 | JGI IMG/M metagenome (GOLD analysis project Ga0209589, IMG submission 187525) | Root nodule microbial communities of legume samples collected from California USA - Cow pea white BW (SPAdes) (version 2) | ecosystem: Host-associated > Plants > Roots > Nodule | place: USA...
TATATATATATATATATATATATATATATATATATATATATATATATATATTGTGTTTGGCATGAAATGAAACATGGTTTGGTTGGTTGGTTAAGGCATCGACATGAAATTATGATGCTTGAGATGAAATGTGGAATATGGTGTGGAAACATGGATATGGCATGAGATATACGCAATGCCATGAATGTCTTGGTGAGATTTCATGGTGGTGTGTAGTGTATATAATTAGATAAGAATTCAAGTAAGGATTACATCTCGAAAATCTAAAGAATCAGTTAGTCTCACGTAGAGTAGACTGATTCAAGTGGTGAGAGTAGCGGGAGGCCCTAGTCTTTGGCAGGATAATGGCCTTAGATGTTTGAAGGTTAACCTTGTGTGTGGTAGGGTGAAACCCATTGGCAATGGCTTTACAGAGCAGTAGAGGCCACCACAAGTGCAAGCATCTAGTGAATCCAGTCTTATTATATGTATCCAGATAATTGAGTCTTAGAGTCCTGCTTGTTTGCTATCATATGATTGTATGCCTATCGTGTTGCATGTTTTTTATGTGTTTTAAGTATCTGCTTGCTATAACATGTTCAAATTATTTATACTCTAGCTTACCCTTTCTGTTTGCTTGTGTTTGTCTTGTGTGTGGTTTTTCCTTTTGCAATGATCATCAATTTATTGATGTGAGCATATGTGAAAACGCCTAGTGGTCACCAAGGTGATGGAAACTCTGCAGTGTAGCCAAGCTTGGGTTGGATCTCATTCCTTCGAGTACTCTTTGAAGGCACTATTGCCTATGTAATATCTTGCTCTATGAGCAAGCTTTTTGGGCAACTATCAAAAATCTTAAATCTTGTTTTGTTCATGGCATCATGGTGTGCCTTAGTTTTCTTTTCTAAGTATATTTATGGATGACTATAGTGGTGAATCCTTATATATTATTCATCTTGTATGCTCTTTTAATATTATATTTATGTGAGGTTTTATTTAGTAGATTTATTCTATTTAAATGGGGTGTCACAATATTAATGTAAGATTTTTTAGTTTTTGAGATGTAGTTTTTAACGGATATTAGGTATAATTAGATGGGTGGATTATTTTGTTGGTTAAATTGTAGGGAGATATTAGGTATAATTATATATTCCTATTTGGAATTGTTGGACATCGTGGAGATAAAAGGGAGTTATAATCATTGTTGAGTGTATAATGAGGGTTAAAGATAGTTAAAACGAAGCTTAATTTGGCGAGATATTAGTATTATATAATAAGCATGAAGTTTATTTTGTTCTAGGTATACATCACTTGTGCGGTGGATTATTACTCAAGCCACAATGACTAATCATTACACCACAACCTTTAATGTTGTTCAAATGTCATCATGGATGCTTAAGTCATAATGCTCAAGTCATAGTGCATGTTATTTAAGCTATGACTTTGAGGTTTAATCCACAAAAATCTTTAGGCAATTCTCTCCTCTTTCTTTAAGACTTCTAATGTTAAAATGACGAAGTGATCGTTCAAGTATTAAAGTAACAACAGAGTATAATGTTTATGGAACTAGTTAAATTAAACAACTATTGATATTATTCTTAAACGATTAGAAGAAGGATGGTCATTCGGTAATGAGATAGTGTTCAAGAGACACTGCATTGATTATCTATCTTTCGAAGCTAGTGTTGCACAAGTGATGTGAAATTTCTCAAACGAGGAAGTATTCCTTTGTTACAAGAAGCATGGTCGCTCAAACTATGTACACCTAATAATGAAGGTGTTGTATTATGGATTATATGTATTCTTATATATATTCACATATACATATACATATGTATAAATATATACATATGTGCATACATAGTAATGTATATTGTATGTAAATTTTTGTATGATATTGTGACCTATTATGGATGTTCAAACACTTAGTGCGGTATCGTGACCTATTATGAATGTTTGAGTACTTAGTGTGGTATCATGACCAATTATGTCCTACAAAGTTTTAGGCCCAATTCAATTTCATGTCATTTGCTTAGCGAAAGACCACTCATCCAATGAATCATGCGAAATTCGTCCAACGAGTCAATTCATGAAGCGAGTTGTGTGTTTTGAGAAATCTATAAATTAGGTCAAAATACACTTGGAGAGAAAATACATAATCAGTCAAGTGTTTAGTATGTCTACGAGTAGCTTAACTCCCTCAATCCCGGGGATTGAGTGTAATATATTCTTAATTCTCTATGAATTCTTCATTTAATATAATTTTTTCCCATAATCTCTTATGTTTTATTCTTGTTTTAACTACATTGTCTATGAATTTTGCACATTCGGAATACCAACTTATCCAAAAGATAGTTTGAGAAACCAAATTACGATCTTCAATTTGCATGTTCTAGATATGGTGCATATGTGGGAGTAGGGTGATCTGAAAGATAGTCTAGGAAGCGTGGGTAGGATAAAACAATTATTGATTTCACATGCTAGACATAAATGTGATCATTTATCATTCTTAAGCATCAACATATTGGTCATTAATGCAAACGTAATAGTAAAATTTGTTAGACATGGAGTTTTATTATTCTAGTTTAGGTTTTTCTGCGACAAAATCGATGCATGTTACAAATTATGTGTGAGAGACAAAAACATAAATATATTGTTTGTTATTTTTGCTTTGAATGGAATCATGAAACTCAATCTTAGTGAAGCTTTTATATTATATTCTTCTTAATCAAGTTATTTGTTTCCACTGTGTCAATTTCTCTTTATTCTTTATATTTAATTCTTTTTTTTATCAAAATCAAAAAATGTTGTTATTTTCATCCTTTTTCAATAAAGAATCCATTTAGTCTCCATGGAAATAATATATGAACATGTCTATTTCATTACTTGTACGATTTGGTATATTTGTGAATTTCATAACAATTATATATATTAAGATATCAAGTAATAAAAAGTTAAAGAAAATGTGTACATGAATACTACAAAGTAAGTACTCAAATCACCTTGACATAGAAAAATGAAAATGAATTGTTCTTGAAATTTTTAAAATACAATTGAGAATATTGTAATATTAAAAATGTGATAGTTATACAAAAATAAATAAACACAAACAATTGGTGTGCATATAAAGAGACATGTCCACTTATTAAGGACAATTCAAATGATTTACTTCTAATATTAGCTTTTTTATTTTATTCAAAACAATCATTCATATTAATTACTTAATTACCTGATATGCCTACTTAATTTGTGAAATGTGTTACCATTAGCAGTACAATCTTATCTATCCTCTTTATTAATTAATATATATTAATTACTTTAACATACAAAAACAGCACAATAAAAATTTTCCATAGCAAGACATCTACACTAAAAAAATCCATTTCTATGAAATATATTACTTTACATTAAAAAATATTTAAATATAGTTACATTATGATTATTTTAATTTAGATATAATTATATAATAGTTAAACATATTTTCACAATAGTCCTGTAATATTAATTATACTAATTAAATATGAAAGTCCTATGTAATATTATTTGTTTATTAAAATATTAATGTATCTAATATTTATTTACATTTTAGTTATTTTTCAATATTTTAAATTTTTATTATTTTAAATTTTAATTATTTCAAATTTAATTATTTTTTCATAAATGATTAAATGACTTTTTTTAAAACTTAATATTTTTTAACTAAAAAATTACCTACAGAATAAAACTACTTATAATAAAATTATAAAAACTATTTATATATAATTTTATAGTTATAATAATAATAATAATAATAATAATTTTATTATTTTTAATTATCATAAAATTGTGAACACTGCGCTGTATTTTCATTAGTAAATAAAAATGTATATAGTTATACAACATTTTACTTAATTATTTTACAAGAAATAATTAATTACATAAATTGTGAATAAAAATATTATTTTTATTAAGTTTTTAATACATTAATAAAAATAATAATAGCTTATATTTCCAATTAGAATAAATGAAAAAATAAAGATCCCTAATTAATTTGAATAGATAAAATTTTAAATGTATCTCTATTGAAAATTTGATCTTAGAGAAAAATATTAAATAAAACTATATTTTATTTTAATTTCATTTTAGATAAATATTTGAAAATAACTATCTCATTTATAATACATATTGAAAAGAAACTAAAATACATAAATATTACTACATGTTTTATTATATATTTTACAAAACTATAATATTTTATAGAATTAAATTTTATATTATTAAAGTAGTAAAATTTAAATAGTTAATAATTTAAATATAGATAAATATTACACACATTAATAATTATAATAAATTCATAACATTACATTTATACAAGAATATAATATAAAAAAAATATTTACTTTTTAATTTTATAAATTTAAAAAAAAAATGGGTCCGCGAACCCGAGACAAACTGACCTACCTCTGACTCGCAGCTTAACGGACTAAGCAAATTGGACTAAAATGGATTAGCAGATTAAAACACTAACTCAACCTATTTTTTTCTTGGCAGACTGACGGGACAGTCATATTATTCTGGTCCACTTTGAGATAATAAGAAAGGTTAAGACAAAGAATTGATTTGAGTGAAACCCACTCTTTTAAAGAATGAAATTGAAGATTTTCTCTTGTTATTACTACATACAAAAGCTTTAAAAAATATTCTGATTTTAATAAATTATAAAAATGAATTGTTTTCAATATTTCTTTAAAAATATTTAAAACATTTAAACATACATTTGATCTTTATTTTCGTTATTTTTATTCAATTTGGTTAAAATGAATCAATTTTGTCCCTTTCAAATTGACACCAATTTAATATCTTTTATAAAACTTGTATTAATATTTTTTTTAAATTAAAATTTTTATTAATTATTTTTAAATTCAATTATAAATTATTAAATTTAATTATAAATTGAATAACATTTTTATATTTAATTGTTAAATAAAAAACAATTATTTAAAATTTGTAAGAATATAAATATTAAATGTTTTTTCTATTATTTATATTCTAAAATACTTATACTTTTAAAGTTGATATTTAAAAAAATATCAAATATTATAAATATTTAAAAAATTAAACTACTATTTATAAAATTAACATTTAAATATAAAACATTTTAGATTTTAATTTAATATCTCAAATACAATAAAAATATTAAATATGTTCGATTTAAATGTCAATGATAATATATATTTTTAAAACATTTAATAATTATATTTTAATATAATTTTAAATAATTGTATTCTATTTAACAATTAAATATAAGAATTATATTCAATTTATAAATAAATATAATAATTATAATTTAATTTCAAAAGTAACTACTAGTAAGATAAATTTTAATAATATATATATATATATAATATTTATTAAAAATAAAATTTGATCTCAACTTGAAAGGGAAAAATTATTTCATTTTAACAAAAATTGGGACTAAATTAAACAAAAATAACGAATATAGAGAATAAATTAAACAAAAATAACGAATATCGGGACTAAATTGAACAAAAATAAATAATACAACCACAAACTGACATGTGGCACTAACATTGACACGTTGCACAATTGTGACTTGAAACATGGATAATTTTATTAAAATTAAAGAAATTAAAAAAAAATTAAGAAAATAAAAATAATAAGAAAAATCATGAGCTGACACGTGGCATGTACAGTTAAAAAATGTTAACTGTTTAAACACCATTAGTAAAAACAATCAAATTGACCAAAATTTGACAAAAATAAGGACTTAATTGAATACAAAATGAAAATAATGACCAAATTGAATAAAAACAACAAAAATAGGACCAATGTATTTTTAAACTTATTTAAAAACTATTATTTCTTAATTATGTTCCAATACTTAATTTTTTGTAAGAAATTTCTCTCTAATTTATATGCATTTTACTTTTTTCGTTTCAATTTTTTTATAAAATTTAATTTACATGGTTCGATAATTGTTTAAAATAATTTGTTGACATGTAAAATAGATGTAACAAAGAATGACAAAACGAGTCAGCTCAGTCTGTTTTGGTTTGTCCCACCTTAAACACGAATTAGATTAGGCTGACCCACCCCTAAAAAATAGGTCAAAAAGCTTCGGTCCACCACTTTTTTTAATTTTTTATTCACAAAATTTGTTTATATACATACTTATAAATGAATATTTATTTCATATTTAATCATATAAATATTTTTTAAACTTTTAATTAATCAATTAATATATTTAATTAAATAAATTAAAATAATTATTATATTTACATGTTAAATTACTCTATTCAAACTAATATTAAGTGTAAATGATTTAAATTTTAAAAGTATTGTATATTTACATTTATACAAGAATATAATATAACAATTTTTTTTTAAAATTTAAAAGAATAAAAATAATAAATAAATAAAAATGGGTTCGCGGACCCAGGACAAACTGACCTACCTCTGACTCGCAGTTTAACGAACTAAACAGATTGGACTAAAATGGATTAGCAAATTAAAATACTAACTCAACCTATTCTTTTCTTTACAGACTGACGGGTCAGTCATATGATTCTGGTCCACTTTGAGATAATATGGAAGGTTAAGACAAAGAATTGATTTGAGTGAAACACACTCTTTTAAAAAATGAAATTGAAGATTTTCTCTTGTTATTACTACATATAAAAGCTTTAAAAAATATTCTGATTTTAATAAATTATAAAAATGAATTGTTTTCATTATTTCTTTAAAAATATTTAAAAAGTTTAAATATAAATTTGATCTTTATTTTCGTTATTTTTATTCAATTTGGTTAAAATGAATCAATTTTGTCCCTTTCAAATTCACTTTCAAATTGACACCAATTTAATATCTTTTATAAAAATTATACTAATATTTTTTTAAAATTGACAGTTTTATTAATTATTTTTGAAATTCAATTATAAATTATTAAATTTAATTATAAATTGAATAAAATTCATATATTTAATTGTTAAATAAAAAACAATTATTTAAATTTTATATGAGTATAAATATCAAATGTTTTTTTATTATTTATATTCTAAAATACTTATACTTTTAAAATTGATATTTAAAAAAAAATTATAAATATTTCAGAAAAAGTAAACTAATATTTATAAAATTTAAATTTAAATATAAAACATTTTAGATTTTAATTTAATATCTAAAATGCAATAAAAGTATTAAATATGTTAGATTTAAATATCAATGTTAATATATATTTTAAAACATTTAATAATTATATTTTAATATTATTTCAAATAATTATATTCTATTGAAAAATTAAATCTAATAATTATATTCAATTTATAATTAAATATAATAATTTATAATTGAATTTCAAAAATAACTAATAATAATGTAAATTTTAATTATATATATATATATATATATATATATATATATATATAATTTATTAAAAATTAAATTAGATCTCAACTTGAAAGGGAAAAATTAATTTATTTTAACAAAAGTTGGAACTAAATTAAAATAAAATAATAAATATAGAGACAAAATTGAACAAAAGTAATGAATACCAGGACTAAATTGAACAAAAATAAATAATACAACCACAAACTGACATATGGCACAATTGTGACTTTAAACATGGATAATTTTTTTGAAGTTAAAGGAATTACAAAAATTTAAAACAAAATGAAAATGAAGACCAAATTACATAAAAACAACATAAATAGTGACCAACATAAATAGTTAACAACAGTTCAAAAATGTTAACCTTTCAAACACCGTTAGTAAAAATGATTGAATTGACAAAAATAAGGATTTAACTGAACACAAAATGAAAATGAGGACCAAATTACATAAAAACAACATAAATAGAGACCGACGTATATTTAAACTTATTTAAAAACTATTATTTCTTAATTATGTTCGAATACTTAATTTTTTGTAAGAAATTTATCTCTAATTTATATGCATTTTATCTTTTCCGTTTCAATTTTTTTTAAATTTAATTTACATGGTTCGATAGTTGCTTAAAATAATTTTGCTGACATGTAAAATAAATGTAACAAATAATGAAAAAAAACGAGTCAGTTCGTTCTGTTTTAGTTTGTCCCACCTTTGGTCCATGAAACATGAAAAAGATTAGGCTGACCCACCCCTAAAAAATAGGCCAAAAGCTTTGGTCCATCCTGCCACAAGACGGACCGACAAGCTGGCCCACCACTTTTTTAAATTTTTATTCATAAGATTTGTTTATATATATATATATATATATATATATATATATATAAATAAATATTTATTTTATATTTATTTATATATATATTTTTTAAACTTTTAATTAATCAATTAATATATTTAATTAAATAAATTAAAATAATTATTATATTTACATGTTAAATTACTCTATTATAACTAATATTAAGTGTAAATGATTTAAATTTTAATAGTATTGTATATTTACATTTATACAAGAATATAATATAACAGTTTTTTTTTAATTTTGAAAATTTAAGAGAATAAAAATAATAAATAAATAAATAAAAATGGGTCCGCGGACCTGGGACAAACTGACCTACCTCTGACTCGCAATTTAACACACTAAGCAGATTGGACTAAAATGGATTAGCAAATTAAAACACTAACTCAACATATTCTTTTCCTGGCAGACTGACGGGCAAGTCATATGATTCTGGTCCACTTTGAGATAATTAATTTGAGATAATATGGAAAGTTAAGACAAAGAATTGATTTGAGTGAAACCCACTCTTTTAAAGAATGAAATTGAAGATTTTCTCTTGTTATTACTACATACAAAAGCTTTAAAAGATATTCTGATTTTAATAAATTATAAAAATGAATTGCTTTCATTATTTCTTTAAGAATATTTAAAATGTTTAAATATACATTTAATCTTTATTTTCGTTATTTTTATTCAATTTGGTTAAAATGAATCAATTTTGTCTCTTTCAAATTCACTTTCAAATTGACACCAATTTAATATCTTTTATAAAAATTATACTAATATTTTTTTTAAATTGACAATTTTATTAATTAATTTTGAAATTCAATTATAAATTATTAAATTTAATTATAAATTGAATAAAATTCTTGTATTTAATTTTTAAATAAAATACAATTTTTTAAAATGTATAAGAATATAAATATTAAATGTTTTTTTCTGTTATTTATATTCTAAAATACTTATATCTTTAAAATTGATATTTAAAACAATTTCAAATAATATAAATCTTTTAGAACAGTAAACTAATATATATAAAATTAACATTTAAATATAAAACATTTTAGATCTTAATTTAATATCTAAAATGCAATAAAAATATTAAATATGTTATATTTAAATGTCAATGTTAATATATATTTTTAAAAAATTTAATAATTATATTTTAATATTATTTTGAAATAATTGTATTCTATTTAACAATTAAATCTAAGAATTATAGTCAATTTATAATTGAATTTTAAAAATAACTAATAATAATGTAAATTTTAATAATACATATATATATATATATAATATTTATTAAAAATTACATTTGATCTCAACTTGAAAGGGAAAAATTATTTTATTTTAAAAAGAGTTGGAACTAAATTAAACAAAGATAACAAATATAGAGACAAATTTGAACAAAAATAACGAATATCATAACTAAATTGAATAAAAATAAATAATACAACCACAAATTGACACGTGGCAGATTTGTGACTTGAAAAATGAATATTTTTTTTGAAATTAAAGAAATTAAAAATAAAATTGACAAAAATTTAAGAAAATCAAAAAATCAAAAAAACCAAGAGTTGAAACATTGCATGTACAGTTCAAAAATATTAACTATTTAAACATTGTTAGTAAAAATGATCAATTTGACCAAAATTTCACAAAAATAAGGACTTAACTGAACACAAAATGAAAATGAGGACCAAATTAAATAAAAATAACATAAATAGAGACCAATGTATATTTAAACTTATTTCAAAACTATTATTTCTTAATTATGTTCGAATACTTAATTTTTTTGTAAGAAATTTATCTCTAGTTTATATGCATTTTACCTTTTCCGTTTCAATTTTTTTTAAATTTAATTTACATGGTTAGATAATTGTTTAAAATAATTTGATGACATGTAAAATAAATGTAACAAAGAATGACAAAACGAGTCAATTCGGTCTATTTTAGTTTGTCCCAACTTTGGTTTGTCAAACACGAATTAGATTAGGCTCACCGATCTCAAAAAATAGGCCAAAATCTTCGGTCCATCCTACCACAAGACGGACCAACAAGCTGACCCACCACTTTTTAATTTTTTTATTCACAATATTTGTTTATATATGTACTTATAAATCAATATATTTATTTCATATTTAATCATATAAATATTTTTTAAACTTTTAATTAATCAATTAATATAGTTAATTAAATAAATTAAAATAATTATTATATGTACATGTTAAATTACTCTATTATAGATAATATTAAGTGTAAATGTTTTAAATTTTAATAGTATTGTATATTTCCATTTATACAAGAATATAATATAACAATTTTTTTTTAATTTAAAAGAGTAAAAAAAATAAAAATAAAAATGGGTTCACGGACCCGGGACAAATTGATCTACCTATGACTCGCAGTTGAACGGACTAAACAGATTGGACTAAAATGGATTACCAAATTAAAACACTGACTCAACCTATTCTTTTCTTGGCAGACTGACGGACCAGTCATATGATTCTGGTCCACTTTGAGATAATTAATATGAGATAATATGGAAGGTTAAGACAAAGAATTGATTTGAGTGAAACACACTCTTTTAAAAAATGAAATTGAACATTTTCTCTGGTTATTACTACATATAAAAGCTTTGAAAAATATTCTGATTTTAATAAATTATACAAATGAATTGTTTTCATTATTTCTTTAAAAATATTTAAAAAGTTTAAATATAACTTTGATCTTTATTTTCGTTATTTTAATTCAATTTGGTTAAAATGAATCAATTTTGTCTCTTTCAAATTCACTTTCAAATTGACACCAATTTAATATCTTTTATAAAAAAATGTACTAATATTTTTTTTAAATTGACATTTTTATTAATTATTTTTGAAATTCAATTATAAATTATAAATTGAATAAAATTCTTATATTTAATTGTTAAATAAAATACAATTATTTAAAATTTATAAGAATATAAATATTAAATGTTTTTTTTCTATTATTTATATTCTAAAATACTTATACTTTTAAAATTGATATTAAAAGAATTCAAATATTAAAAATATCTTAGAAAAGTAAACTAATATTTATAAAATTAACATTTAAATATTAAACATTTTAGATTTTAATTTAATATCTAAAATGCAATAAAAATATTAAATATGTTATATTTAAATGTCAATGTTAATGTTAATATATATTTTTAAAACATTTAATAATTATATTTTAATATTATTTTAAATAATTATATTCTATTTAACAATTAAATATAAGAATTATTTTTAATTTATAATTGAATTTCAAAAATAACTAATAGTAATAATGTAAATTTTAATAATATATATATATATATATAATATTTATTAAAAATTATATTTGATCTCAACTTGAAAGGGAAAAATTATTTTATTTCAAAAAAAGTTGGAACTAAATTAAACAAAAATGACAAATACAGAGACAAATTTGAAAAAAATAACGAATATCGGAACTAAATTGAACAAAAATAAATAATACAACCACAAATTGACATGTGGCACATTTGTGACTTAAAAAATGGATATTTTTTTTGAAATTAAAGAAATTAAAAATAAAATTTACAAAAATTTAAGAAAATAAAACAAATAAAAAATACCAAGAGTTGACACGTGGCATGTACAGTTCAAAAATATTAACTATTTAAACACCGTCAGTAAAAATGATTAAATTGACCAAAATTTGACAAAAATAAGGACTTAACGGAACACAAAATGAAAATGAGGACCAAATTAAATAAAAACAACATAAATAGGGACCAATGTAGATTTAAACTTATTTAAAAACTATTATTTCTTAATTATGTTCGAATACTTAATTTTTTGTAAGAAATTTATCTCTAATTTATATGCATTTTACCTTTTCCGTTTCAAATTTTTTTTAAAATTTAATTTACATGGTTCGATAATTGTTGAAAATAATTTGTTGACATGTAAAATAAATGTAACAAAGAATGGTAAAACGAGTCAAGTCGGTCTATTTTAGTTTGTCCCAACTTTGGTCTGTCAAACACGAATTAGATTTGGCTGACCTACCCTAAAAAGTAGGCCAAAAGCTTCAGTCCATCCTGCCACAAGACGGACCAACAAGCTGACCCACCACTTTTTTTAATTTTTTATTCACAATATTTGTTTATATATGTACTTATAAATCAATATATTCATTTCATATTTAATCATATAAATATTTTTAAAACTTTTAATTAATCAATTAATATATTTAATTAAATAAATTAAAATAATTATTATATTTACATGTTAAATTACTCTATTATAACTAATATTAAGTGTAAATGTTTTAAATTTTAATAGTATTGTATATTTACATTTATACAAGAATATAATATAACAAATTTATTTATTTTATTTATTTTTAAAATTTAAAATAATAAAAATAATAAATAAATAATTAAAAATGGGTCCACGGACCCGGGACAAACTGACCAACCTCTAAGTCGCAATTTAACAAACTAAGTAGATTGGACTAAAATGGATTAGTAGATCAAAACACTGACTCAACCTATTCTTTTCTTGGCAGACTGACAAGCCATTCATATGATTCTTGTCCACTTAGAGATAATTAATTTGAGATAATATGGAAGGTTAAGACAAAGAATTGATTTGAGTGAAACACACTCTTTTAAAAAATGAAATTGAAGATTTTCTCTTGTTATTACTATATACAAAAGCTTTAAAAAAATTCTAATTTTAATAAATTATAGAAATGAATTGTTTTCATTATTTCTTTAAAAATATTTAAAAAGTTTAAATATAAATTTGATCTTATTTTCGTTATTTTTATTCAATTTGGTTAAAATGAATCAATTTTGTCTCTTTCAAATTCATTTTCAAATTGACACCAATTTAATATCTTTTATAAAAATTATACTAATATATTTTTTAAAAATTTACATTTTTATTAATTATTTTTGAAATTCAATTATAAATTATTAAATTTAATTATAAATTGAATAAAATTCTTATATTTAATTGTTAAATAAAATACAATTATTTAAAATTTATAAGAATATATATATTAAATGTTTTTTTCTATTATTTATATTCTAAAATACTTTTACTTTTAAAATTGATATTTAAAAAAATTTCAAATATTATAAATATTTTAGAAAAATAAAGTAATATTTATAAAATTAACATTTAAATATAAAACATTTTAGATTTTAATTTAATATCTAAAATGCAATAAAAATGTTAAATATGTTGTATTTAAATGTGAATGTTAATATATATTTTTAAAACATTTAATAATTATATTTTAATATTATTTTAAATAATTATATTTTATTTAACAATTAAATCTAAGAATTATATTGAATTTATAATTGAATTTCAAAAATAACTAATAATAATGTAAATTTTAATAATATATATAATATTTATTAAAAATTAAATTTGATCTCAACTTGAAAGGAAAAGTTATTTTATTTTACCAAAAGTTGAAACTAAATTAAACAAAAATAATAAATATAGAGACAAAATTGAACAAAAATAACGAATATCGGGACTAAATTGAACAAAAATAAATAATACAACCACAAGTTGACACGTGACACTGACATTGACACATGGCACAATTGTGACTTGAAACATGGATAATTTTTTTGAAATTAAAAATTTTTTTTACAAAAGTTTAGGAAAAAAAACAAAAAAAACAAGAGTTGACACGTGGCATGTACAATTCAAAAATGTTAACTATTTAAACACCGTTAGTAAAAACGATCAAATTGACCAAAATTTGACAAAAACAAGGACTTAACTGAAAACAAAATGAAAATGAGGACCAAATTAAATAAAAACAACATAAATAAGGACCAATGCATATTTAAACTTATTTAAAAACTATTATTTCTTAATTTTGTTCCAATACTTAATTTTTTGTAAGAAATTTATCTACAATTTATAAGCATTTTACTTTTTCCGTTTCAAATTTTTTTAAAAATTTAATTTACATGGTTAGATAATTGTTTAAAATAATTTGCTGACATGTAAAATAAATGTAACAAAGAATGACAAAATGAATTAGTTCGATCTGTTTTAGTTTGTCCCACCTTTGGTCCGTCAAACATGAATTAGATTAAGCTGACCCACCCCTAAAAAATAGGCCGAAGCTTCAGTCCATCCACAAGACGGACCAACTTGGCCCACCACTTTTTTTAGTTTTTTATTCATAAGATTTGTTTATATATATACTTATAAATAAATATTTATTTCATATTTAATCATATAAATATTTTTAAACTTGTAATTAATCAATTAATATATTTAATTAAATAAATTAAAATAACTATTATGTTTACATATTAAATTACTCTATTATAACTAATATTAAGTGTAAATGATTTAAATTTTAATAGTATTGTATATTTACATTGATACAAGAATATAATATAACAAATTTAATATATATTTTTTTTTTAATTTTAAAAATTTAAAAGAATAAAAATAATAAATAAATAAATAAAAATGGATCTGCGGATCCGGGACAAACTGACCTACTTCTGACTCACAGCTTAACGGACTAAGCAGATTGGACTAAAATGGATTAATAGATTAAAACACTGACTCAACCTATTCTTTTCTTGGTAGTCTGACGGGCCAGTCATATGATTCTGGTCCACTTTGACATCATAGTAACAATATATAAAAATATTAATAAAAAAATGAGATAAAATAAATTGAATTTAGAATTTTATTTTTAAAGAAATTCAGAGAAGTATATTGTTTTTATGCATCTTTTGCTTAAAATTCAATTTGCATGGAGATGGATTTAAATATGTTATGCCCCACCAACCATAGAAACATATAATGGGAAAAAAAAATACACAAACATTTGAATATGGATGATGAAATTTTGCGAACTTAGTGTGTTATTTTTTATTCTGCTGCGCTAGAGTCTTTGTTTCTCTGGCTGCGCTGTGTTTGGTCTGGGAAACACAACTTAATCAAATATTTCCCATTTCTATTCTTTTTCCATACTCTCTCCCTTTTCCTTCAATCTTTCTTTTGTCTCTCTATTCTCTCACAACCCCACTCTTCTTCTTCTTCTTCTTCTGCTTCCTTTTTAGGGTTATTATCAAACCTTCCAAACACACTTCCAAAGTTTTCTGCTAGGGATGCTCCACGAATGGATACGCTGAATAATCGCAGCCAGAACGGGGAAGACCACTCTCCGCCGCCGCCGGTGGCTGCACTTCCTATGCATGTGGATGCTTTCCATTATGCCAATGGTTCCGATGGAGGGGAAGAAGCAGCAGCTGCTCCACTGGGCCATGCTTCCTCTGCTGTGTACGCCAGAACCAGTGAACTCACCATTTCTTTTGAGGGCGAAGTTTATGTTTTCCCTGCTGTTACCCCACAAAAGGTTCATTTTATTCCCTCTCAGATTTTATATTTGATTAGAACAACGCCTTGTATTGATTGGTGTGGAGACTTGGCACTATTTGGAGATTGAAGTGTTTGGTTTGAATTTGGTTTGACAGATCTTTGAGGGAAAAATTAAAATGGAAAAAAACTTATTCATGTGGATTTCGATTTGTTAGTTCATGTCTTGTCACCGGTGATGATATTTTTATGTTGAATTAGAATAAAAAAATTGGGAAGTTGTTGCAGAAGGTGTAGGTGACACCCAATCAGTGTTTTCTGAAATGGTTTAAGGTCTTGCATAGAGTGGTGGAGGGATTTCTCAATGTGGTTCTGGACTAGTAGAATGCAGTTTTCTTGCTTTTCTTGGTTCTGGGGCTTGTAATGGTATAACAAGGCTGAGAGAAGAACAAGTTGTCTTTTAATGAAAACTCTGTAATGGTATTATTGATTATCTTTAGATTCTGTTGTCATGCACAGAAGAAATTAGAAAATCCATGAGAAGAACTTCAAGAGGAGGGGTTAAACAGATACATTCCTTTCTGCTCTCTCTTTGTATCAGAAAGTTATTCACCGGGATTTCCCTCCCACACACAATCATTTAACCATGAATGAGTTATTTTGAGTTGAGTCTTGAGCTGGGCCTGATTGTTGTGTGTCATGTGGATTCTTTGACAAGTGGTCCTTGCTGGCTGTAATTTTTATCTTTTGTTCATTTATGTTCATTAAAGTGCTGGTTGGTTTCTCCTCTGGTATTGTATTGACACTATGATTGGTTTAGTTGCTTGATTAAAAAAAAACTGATCATTTTCTTATATCTGAATGACACCTATGCTCCAACTTCAATGTGGATTTCAAATTTTTAAATGGTCATGAGTGATTACTTGTCCTTTGTTAAATTATTCAATTAGATTGGATGTGACTCCTGATTAACTATAAAAAAGTGCTCTACTGTGGCATACTTACACCAGTTCTATAAAATGATTGGACATTTTTTTAAGATTGATACTGCCTTTATTTGCATGAAATATAGGTGCAGGCTGTATTATTACTGTTGGGAGGGCAGGAGGCGCCAAATACTGTTCCCACCTCAGACTTTTTGTTGCAGCAAAACAGTCAGGACATTAGGGTATTTCTTCAGAAATTGCTTTTTCTTTTGAAACATTTTTCTCTGGTTTTTAAAAACTTATTAAGTGTTTTAAATCTTGTTATTATATGCCAGGAAATAAATGATCCTTCCCGGTGTTCAAAGCTTTCCCGAAGAATTGCCTCACTTGTTAGGTTTCGTGAAAAACGAAAAGAGAGATGCTTTGAGAAGAAAATCCGATACTCATGCCGTAAAGAGGTTGCCCAGAGGTAGGCAAGTGTAGTTGGGAAGTAGAAACCCAAAAACATATTTTTGTTTTTCCCCAAAATTATTTACACTCTTGTATCATATTTTTTCATTTTACATTATGAATTGCTGTACAGACCTTTATAAAGTGTTGAAAAATAAGTGCTTATTATTGCTGTGAATTACTCTCCTCTACCATGAAAAGTGCTTAAATTGTATTATTATTTCTTATTTTAGAAGATACACTTATCTCTCCCTGGTGATTTTGATGTCATATAATTTAGTTCATTTTGATGTCATATAATTTAGTTCATTTTGATGTCAATGAGCCCCTCAGGGTCATTTTTCTCTTTCCTTTGATCTTAACATTATTGTTTCACTACTAATTTTGAATCTTTTTATTAAGAAGATGAATTAAAAATTTCAAGTGAAGTTTCAAAGCCTATAATGTGAGTATGAAAGGCTTCACTCTATTCATAACATTCTATTAATAATTCAATTTATAAAATTAGCTTATATAAGAAAGTATAAGTTTACTTGTAGTTACTCTATTTGTTAAGATTATTTTTTGTTAAGCAAAAATTGTGAGCTGACTTGGTATTGAGTGAATACCTGGCTCACATCTGTGCTTCACAAGTAACATCCCCTTCATGCCCGTACCCCTGTTTCTTATGCAAGCATTTATGGTGTTTGAAGTTTGCATTGGTGATTGGTATTTTAGTATTGTGTCTGTCTTGCAAAAGCATTAGCTTTCAGAATAAGAATGAAATTTTTAGTTTTGACCATAATACATATATGCTTTGTTTGTCCTCTAGATGGTATAAGATGGTTTTCTTGGGATTGACAATACTTGGTTATCTAATAGGATGCATCGAAAGAATGGACAATTTGCATCACTGAAGGAAGACTACAAATCTTATGCTGAAAACTGGGATTCAAGCAATGCTACTCCTGGCCCAGAATCTACGTGAGTTTTGTAGTTATTCCTTTTGTTTGGAATAGATGGACTCAATAACTTTAATTCTTAATCTTTAATGGATTGGTTCTAATATGATTATCCTCTGTCATTGTTAAGTGAACGTAGATGCCAGCATTGTGGAATTAGTGAGAAGTCTACTCCAGCTATGCGTCGAGGACCAGCAGGTCCAAGATCTCTATGCAATGCCTGTGGGCTTATGTGGGCTAATAAAGTAATTACTATCTGTTTTAGCTTAGCATGGGACTTACGTTTCTTGTTATTGATTGTTGCAAGTGTTGCTTTCCAGAATCAGATATGACATGTTGGTCTCCCTTTTGTAGCTTACTACCTGAAGGCCATGGCTTAAACACCTTAAATACTGTAGCTTTTGTTGACTAGAATGTCATCAAACTTTAGTAAACCAATATTTTTTTAAGATTTCTTTTCAACCTTTTGTCATTCTGAATGTGATTATCAGTTTATGGGTCCTTTAAGGTCACATTTAGTATCATTGTCAGATAAAATGACAGGAAAACTGAAAAGCAATACTACCTTTTGGCATCTCCGACAAGTGAATGGGTCCTTTATGGTCACATTTAGTATCATTATAATTTGAAAACAAGGATTTTGTGTCAACCTGAAGATGATTTATTTACAGGATGCTCTGTCTTTCTGTTTCAGCAATAATAACAATGTTCTGCCTATTTAACATCTTATCTATTGTAGTTATCAACTCATTGTTAATCATAGTCCTGGAATTTTGTGAAAGATGGTTATTTTGCATGTCTGTATTGTTGTGGCCATGAGAGGATAGGTTATTATTACCAAGTATCAACTGAAAAGGTTCATGTTTCCATATACCCAAGTACTGATCTTTGTTTTCATGCCGTATTGATTTGAAGGGAACTCTGAGAGATCTCACCAAAGCAGGAAGGATTGCTTTTGAACAAAATGAACTGGTATTTTTAATTTTCTTATTGCCGTGGAACAATTTCTTTTCTTCCATTGTCATACTTTCTCCTATTGTAAATAACCAAGATTTAAATATACTGTCTTTATGCTTTACTAAAAACGGATAGACAAGTTCCTCCCAGCCATTGTCTACATCACACTTTTAAAAACACCTAGATCTGTTTGTGTGAAAAGCAGGATGGATCTGGATCCTCTTGGGCACTTACATGACCCTGTTATATGATAAGAAAGGTATACAAACTGTCCTGTGCTGAAATGGCTTGGTCATGAGATGGCCACACATGAGATGATCCAAATGGAAATATGAATTAACTAAGGATGTGAAGGGGTTTGACAAACTTGCTCTGTTACTCATGGCTAGGACACAGTTTAGAGGAGAGACTCTCTTCACATAATTTCATACAAATAAAAGTAAATATTTGTTATTAGTTGGTCTACTGTATAATATGTAATACATATAAGCATCTAATTATGATACAGTTGATGAAATATGATTAGAAGAGGTGTTAGGAGATGACAACATGAAAATTTTGGCATTGCAGTCAACATTATTGAACAATAAATACTATGCAGATATAGCTTGTGTCTATTCCTTAACCTTTTTTGTTAGGTCTACTTGCTTGAAATCTAGAGAAATACTTTATCCTGTAATTTAGCTCTCAGTGGTCTCCAATTTGTAAATTCTGATATGATCTTTGCTCAAAAGATGTTTGAAATTTCAAGTCTAACAATATTCTCTTTATTTTAAGGATACTTCAGCTGATATAAAGCCTTCAAAAGCAGAAGCAGAACATTCTTGTGCCAAGCAAGACAAAGAGGTACTAATATTAGAATTTTTGAAATTTCTTTATCAAATTAATAAAAACTTTATTTTGTTCATGTATAGCTGTTTCTTTAACTTTTTTATCTTGCAACATTGCTGGTCTGTTCTCTATCCTTGTTTACCAAACTTCGACAAAGGATTATTAAACTGCATGAAAACTCTTCGTTTTTTAATATCAGTATATTGTTTTCTGAGGGTCCATACGCTTTTTTTTTTTTCAAACTTGTGCTTGCTGATGCTGATTATTATCAATTTGTTCACTTTTGAGTACTGTTTACCTGATGGAACACTGATCCTCATGCTGACACTGTTTCCTTGGCTGTGGATTTGTAATTTTTATTTTTTAATTTATCAGGGAAGCCCTGAGGAAACAAAGCCTGTGCAAATAGATTCCAGACGGTCACCTCAAAAGACAAATGAGCAGGTTTTATCTAAATTATGGTTCAATCTATGACGAAGAAATTTGCTCTATTTGCTTATATGAGATTATGCAAAAGTTGACAATTTGATTAACTGTTAAGTTGACTCCCTACTAAAATTGTGTTTTAGGTCATAGTCCTTTGGTTTGTTCATAGTAGCTTGTATGGCATGGAACTCATGGTGTTATATCAACAATATACCTTAAAAGCTTTTCAACTTTTGAATATTGTCCTTCAATTTAATTTTGTGGGTTTACAGTTTATCATCGGAACTGCTGAATCAGTTACTGACAACTTGTCCATCCAAGTGGAGAATCATGCTCTTGGTCTACATGAACAGGTATTCCTTTTTCCTTCCTTAATCAACCATTGAGATGGTTAAGTTAAAAGGATTGAGGTGATAGGAACTCCTTCGACAATTGGTATGATATACTTTTGAGATTTACAGGATACTCTTGAGGATCTTGCTGATGCTTCTGGAACCGAGTTTGAGATTCCCGCTGGTTTTGATGAACAGGTATATGTTACAACTCATTGATTTGTCACCATTCCTGATTGATTAATTTTACTAAATTTTATGATACGTACAGGTTGATATTGATGATTCCAACATGAGAACATATTGGTTGTGATCTAAAGATGTTTCTGTGCGCAATCAGCAGTTTTGTTCCCAATGGAAACGCATATACACTGCTGGTTCAACTAACATTGGAGGACTTCTAGGAATAGTTTATGTTTTATAGACAAACTATTTCTGGAAGCACTGTGAATTATATGATTGTAGACTTCCAGTTTTCATACATGAGTTCCTGTACATCCCTTTGTGACCAGATTTGATTTATATATAATGTGAATAGTTCAGTTTTTCTTTTACCTTCTGCGGTATTCAACTTTGATTTTGTCTTCTTTTGTGGTAACTCAGCTAAAGGTATAATTAGATGCGAGACAGAATAAAAAGATGCATACCTACCTCATTACGTTTGTCCACATGAAATTATCAAATAAAAATTCATTTGGAATATTAAAAATTCATTGTCGTCTTTTAACAGAATTTTAAAAGTCTTAACTTGATATTTTATACTTTTAAAAAGACTCATTTAGTATTTTGGTTAAAATACCTTTTTTGTCTCAATATTCATCAAATTTTGTTAAATCAGTCTAAATTTTGATTTTGTTCTCAAATAGGTTCTTATTTTCGTCAATTTTGTTTAATTTGGTCCTTTTCACTAACATCGTTTAAATTATTAATGATCGTGAACAATGATGATCATATGTCATTTTGTGATTTTTTTTATTTCTTTTTTAAGTTTTTTTCAAAATTGGTTTGACAAACTTTGTCCCAATTGAATCTAGCTGACTTCTTTAGTAACTTTACCATGGGTTTAGTTTTTTCTACAGGATATGAGATATGGTCGTTAATCTTCTATAAGTAATATAGTGCACTTCTCACACAACTTTTGCTCTTAGCAGCTTGTCAACCACAACATTTGTTGTTGTTCTTCTCTCTTCTTTTAACTTCCTCTTTTTTTGTGATGCCGACCTTGCTTCTTTAAAGACTTATAGCTTGTGGCAAGTTATTCTTGAATCAACTCTCGATATATCTGTTGTCGTTCAGTTGAGAAAGATCTACATTTTGATTAAGCACGTGGCCGATGATCTTCTCCTTTTCTCCCCAGGGTTGTTCCCATCTTCAAATCCTTTCCTCCTTGGAGGATGAAGTGTTTTGTGTCCCTAACTAGTTCAACCCTAATGTCTAGATCTTCAAACTAACTTAACCTTTTCTACATTATTAGTCATAAGTTGAGGGATTGACAATTGAAAACTCGTGATGTAGTACTCTCGGGGCTGGCTTCTAATCAACATGCATCATGATGATGTCTCTAGATGTTGATGGAAACTACAATGCCAGATGTGGGGTGGACACGATAGCACCAAGGAGATTTAGGGAATGTCTTCCCAAAAGAATATTGTAAGACATGTTGGCATCCATAACCAAAAACATGATGGGTATCGTCTTGGTATGGGCATCTTCCCCAAATGTGGTATATAAGTTGACGAATCCTCTTGTATTCACCCTTTCATCCGTAAAATCGATTATCTGCTTGTCGTATGAGTGCATGACATCTTCAGGTAACTCCAACTTCTTAAATGTCTTCCAATATAAGTCAACTGAACTTCCTTGGTCAACCAACATTTTCTTGACCGCGAAGTTCTTGATTTCAATCTTTATGACCATGTGATCATCTTGCTTCTGATCAATGAATGTAATAGGAGGCATACTCTGTCTGGACGACCTGGTGACGACATTAACTGACTGTACTTCCCTTGGTTACCTTTTTCTTGGGTTGAAGTCGAAGATCCTCCTCCTGTGAACCCTACAGATATGGTGTTGATTACCCCTCTCAACAGGGTTTTGGTTCTTTGCGCCTTTCCACTTATATTGCTGGTGTTTCCCTGGTTCTATCATATTGGTTGTGGTCCCTGCGACAATCTCTTTTGTCATCGAATCTTCTTAGCTTATTCCGAAAACTTCCACCCTCACCTCTCCGGACAAGGTGTCTGAGATGTCATGCTTAGATAAACTCCTAAATCTTATCCTTCAGTGCCACACATGAAAAGTCTCCTAATCCTCGACCTAGGAGTTTGTCTTTAATATCCAATAGTCTCACATCGCTTAAACATTAAGACTAAGGGTAGTTTAAATACTACTTCCTCCCTTCAACGTCTGAGACGTCTCTTAAAAAAAAAATTTGACGGAATTTCATACTTCAAACCAAAAATACCTCATGCAATAATGGACCTCGACACTTAAACAAAAACGATTAAATTAAATTTAGAAAAAAATATTAAATAAAAAGCGGTTAAATTAAATAAATGGTTAGTTAATGTTTAAAATTTTAAGAAAATGTGGATACCAAATCCATATGTTATTATTATAAGTTGAGAATTAATAACTTATGATTTCCCAGGCGCCACCTTGATCCGCAAGAAAATCCCCTCTCATTCAAACACCGTTCACAACTCATTGCTTCCCTCTCACAAATACGTTTTGTTAGTTCGTTGATCAGTATTCCAATATCGGAAATCTATCTGGCGATGGCGGTTGCTGCCGCCGCTCCTCTGGGTTCGTCGGTGATCTCGCTGGTGAACCGGCTCCAGGACATCTTCAGCCGTGTGGGGAGCCACAACTCCATTGACCTCCCTCAGGTGGCAGTTGTCGGCAGCCAAAGCAGCGGCAAGTCCAGCGTCCTCGAAGCCCTCGTGGGCCGCGACTTCCTCCCACGCGGCAGTGACATCTGCACGCGCCGCCCCCTCGTTCTCCAACTCGTCCAAATCAACCCCTCTCAGGACGAGTTCGGCGAGTTCCTCCACTTGCCTGGCCGCAAGTTCCACGATTTCTCCCAAATTCGCTCCGAAATTCAGGTTCACTTTTAATTCCAATTGAATTCGAATTTGATTTTTCTGGAATGTATCACTCAAGTATCACTGTCTTATTTTTGTGTGTGTGTGTGTGTGTTCTTTTCCTTTCTTGAGTAGGCTGAAACTGATAGGGAAGCTGGAGGGAACAAAGGTGTCTCTGATAAACAAATACGTTTGAAGATTTTTTCGCCGAATGTTCTAGACATCACGCTCGTGGATCTCCCTGGCCTCACCAAGGTTCCCGTCGGTGACCAGCCTTCGGATATTGAGGCTCGAATTAGAACCATGATCATGTCTTATATCAAAACTCCAACCTGTCTTATTCTCGCGGTTACGCCGGCGAATTCCGATTTGGCTAATTCAGATGCTCTTCAGATGGCGGCAATTGCCGATCCTGATGGTGGCCTTTTTGTTCCTTGAGCCTAAAGTGATGATCATTTTTGTGTCCCTTTGATTGTAGGTGGTGATTGGAAATTTTTTTCGTTTGCCTTTCTTTTATTGCAGGGAACAGGACAATTGGTGTCATCACGAAGGTATAGTATAACGAATGAATGTGGTTGTGATTTTTGTTGAGGTGTTTCTGTGTGCTGACGAATTTGGGGGTGTGTTGTGTTGGTTGGATTCTAGTTGGATATCATGGACAGAGGTACTGATGCGCGAAATCTGTTGCTAGGAAAAGTTATTCCCCTCCGACTTGGTTACGTGGGTGTTGTGAATCGATGTCAAGAGGTAATGATGTTGTCCTCCCAAGTCATTGATGAATATGCGCTTATGAATTGGTTGACTGGCCTGTTGTTTGACATGCAAGGCTGAAATTTAGTTTTTTGTTTTCGTCTCTAAAAGGACATTTTAATGAACCGAAGTATAAAGGATGCTCTTGTTGCTGAAGAGAAGTTTTTCCGCAGTCGTCCTGTAAGGAATTACCTTTGCTTTATAGTATTCAACATATCACGTCTATATACTGATTTAATTTATGCTATTCAAGATATACAGTGGATTGGCGGATAGTTGTGGTGTTCCTCAATTGGCAAAGAAATTGAACAAGGTAAAGAATTTGCAATGTTGAAAACGAAAATTAGCTTTTAATATTACTGTTACTTGTCTGGCTTTAATTGGATTTTCTGCTACCTTATATATTTAAAGTTCTAATTCCCCGCTGGAAGTTCTAATTATTGTGAATTCTTATAGAATTCCAGTTCCTGAACTTAAGAATGTCTTGTGCTATTTGCTTGTCATTCTTCTGCAGATTCTTGCGCAACATATCAAGGCCTTATTACCAGGGCTGAGAGCACGTATCAGTGCTTCCCTAGTCACTCTTGCGAAGGAAAATGCAAGCTATGGAGAAATCACAGAGTCCAAGGCATGTGTCCCTATGATTTACCAACTTAAAATATACTGTATAACTTTTTGTGATAAAAAGTGATTGGGTTCTACTCTTGCTGGCCATTTACCTAATTTTATCCATGATTCTTGATCTCCTATAGGCTGGACAGGGTGCTCTTCTCCTTAATATTCTTTCAAAATACTGTGATGGTACTTAATTATCCCTTGTATCTGATTTCTTATTTTGTCAACTTTTACATCTGTTAATTAATTCCATTTCTTTCGAATATGTTGAATGGTTTCCACTTGTAACTACCTTCCGAATTTGATCATACCATCTTGTTTTTTTGCTTATTGAAAACAGCATTCTCCTCCATGGTAGAGGGAAATAACGAGGAGATGTCTACATCTGAGCTCTTTGGTGGTGCACGAATTCATTACATTTTTCAATCTATCTTTGTGAGAAGCTTAGAGGTATACTTATATAATAGCCTTTCTTTTCTGTATACCCAGTTTTATTTAAAGTTTCTTAAAATTATTATTATAAATAATATTGATAAATAGCAAATCTAATTTGATTGAAGGAATAGTTTTAAATAAGCAAAATGTTTTGTTTGGCTTCACATGATCACTGCATAGTGTTGAACTAAATCTTCATTTTTATATTGTTTTAATGATCTAATTCCATCTAAGCAAACTATAAAGTATATAAATTGAAATCTAATTAATTATTTCAAGTAAGTGGAAAAATATATTAATTTTACATGAGAACATTTATATAATGTAGATTTTTTAGGCAACAGGCAAAATGTATGTTTTACACTTTGAATCCATGGAACCACCTAATGATCATGTGGCTCCAGTCATTTCTTCAGAGCTAGCTCCTGTCTTATTATAATTCAATTAGATGATCCCTTACAGGAGGTGGATCCATGTGAAGGTTTGACTGATGACGATATTCGCACAGCCATACAGAATGCAACTGGACCTAAATCTGCACTGTTTGTTCCAGAGGCAGGTCTTGTCACCCTCTTAGGGAAACGCAATTCTGATATTTTCTTAGTTGAACCCACGTTCTTATCCTATCAAGTGTGTAATTTTTTTGGCCAACTGAAAAAATTCTTTATTTATTATCTCCATGTAATTAGGTCCCATTTGAAGTTCTTGTGAGAAGGCAGATATCTCGTCTATTGGATCCAAGTCTTCAGTGCGCTAGGTTCACATATGACGAGTTAGTGAAGGTAAGGTTTTATCTCTTGCTATTCTGCTTCCTTGTTCAATATGGTTCAAACATCTAAATTTAAATCTGTTCTCTTCAGATCAGCCATCGCTGCTTGGCAACTGAATTACAGCGGTTCCCTTTCTTGAGAAAGAGCATGGATGAAGTTATTGGGAGCTTTTTACGAGAAGGCCTAGAACCTTCTGAGACTATGATAACACACGTCATAGAAATGGAGGTACACGTAAATCTGATTTATTTGATAATTGTTTATGTATAAATGTATACTTGCTCTTCCTACTGCAATTATTTTAAGAAGATGCTGAAAAATGTAGTTGGCTGCTAAGATTATGGAGTCTGAACTTGGTTGCACAATACAAATCCTACAAAATAATATATGCCATAGTGATCTATCCTGGTCACGTGGAGTGGCTGTCTCCCAAAATCCTTTAGTTGGATAGCAAGAAGGATGACCACTATAATAAATATTACAGATACGTGACCAATACTTTTAAGAGAAATAAGAACATAAGAGTGAACCAAAAATAATTAGGGAATTAATAGATAAAACCAAACACATCAGTTATGTGAAATGAGACCAAGGTAAGGGAGTTGGATAAAAGAATAAAGACATACAAATTAGGGAATTTTGAAGAAAGAACACCACACAAAAAACATAAAAAAGAACAATCACGTGTGAGCTATGAATCTTATGATGCCTAGTGTGAAGAGACTGAAGGATGAAGGTGGAACATTGAACAAAGATGCCTGAACACTTAGAAGTAGTGAGATCAAATAATATATTGGGTTGACCATATATTGGGTCTGTGGCTGCAAATGAAATAGAGGTTATACTTACTATTTTTCATCCAAACAGAGGTCATCAAACTTTAAGTTGTGTTAAGACAACCTTTATGTATGTTTTAGGTGTAAAAAAAGGTCAAATCACAAAATATCCAAAATATAAGGTTCGATAGCTCAGTTTTTTTTTTTTGGAGGAGGGGTCAAATTATAATATATAGGTGCATGCAAACCTTATATTTAAAATTGATTTTATGAGATTGAGTTAAACTTAATAGCTACTTTCTAAGATATTATCCTAATGAGATTTGTTAAATCTATCGTGCCAATTGCTATTGGGTTATTGTTGGACCACTCAAAAATATATAGTTCCACACTTGAGATGTCTAGGCCTTGGTATGAGGGGGTGTGTTGGAGATCCTAAATCTCACCTTACAAATTGGTTGAGCTTGTGTCAGACTTAAAGTCTATTTTTTTAAGAGGGGAGCATGAAAAAGGGGTTTTTACTTCTGAAATTTCTCCACATTTCAAGCCTTGTGGCAGCATTGTGCCACTCTGCTGCTATATTTATGTGAACATTGTTTAGTTATAGAAAATTCATAAATTGTTTTAAAATATCTGGATTGGATTAATTTATTGACTTGGACAAATATATATATATATATATATATATATATATATATATATATATATATATTTCAATAAATTGGCTGTGCCAAAGCATCACTCACTATGCTAATTGTCATCCCAACTATGCTTATACTATATATTTTTTTAACTATTATTATATTTATATAATATATTTTATCAACATACCAAGACTTTGTTTATTAATGTCATCGTGACATCAATCGATCTGATGAAACTTCAATTCCATGTTCATGATTTCTCATTCAAGCTACAATTTACAGATGGACTACATAAACACTTCCCACCCAAATTTTATTGGTGGAAGCAAGGCTATCGAAGCTGCAGTGCAACAGACTAGGTCTTCTAGAGTTGCTTTACCAGTTTCTAGCGCGAAGGTGTACATATTATGTCCTCTCATCCAATTATATGCTCTGTTTTTCATGCTAGATGTGAATGCTTTTCTATCTTTTATTTCAATATTCTCTTCTTAATTTCAAGTAGGATGGGCTGGAATCCGAGAAGGGACCACCAGCCTCTGATAAAAGTGGGAAGACTCGATCTATTTTTGCAAGACATGCAAATGGAGTAGCGGCTGATAAGGTATATATGTAATTTTATCCTGTTACTGACTAGACTTTTTCTAATACATGTATATTTTACAGTAGTTAATACTTCAGAGAAATCTAAACATGGGATATTAGATTATTATCTTGTTCTGTTCTTTTCAATCATTATAAGGAGTTCTTTTTTTCGAAAAAAACAGGGTGTTCATGTTGCATCGGATGTTGAGAAAGTTGTGACATCTGGTAAATTGTTTTCTATTTAATCAAGTGTCTTTGATGTATCAACCAGCGTCATTTTTTTTATACATTAGAAATTATATAATGCATGATATTGTATCCCAGGAACCATTGGTGGATCTGGCTGGAGGATTTCATTCATTTTTAGTGGAGGTGATAATCGTGTGTCCATGAAGGAAAATATTGCTAGTAAACCACATACTGAACCAGTCCATAATGCGCAGTCATTCTCTATGATTCATTTGAGAGAGGTATGGTTGTTGACACCTCTTAGCTGGTTCAATATCAATATATATATATATATATATATCATGTATATTGATCTATTTTGGTTTTTGTAGCCCCCTCCCGTCTTAAGGCCATTGGAGAGCAATTCAGATACAGAAACTGTTGAAATCACAGTAACAAAGTTGCTTTTGAAATCATACTATGAGATTGTCCGAAAGAATGTTGAAGATCTTGTCCCCAAAGCAATTATGCACTTCCTGGTACGTTATGTTCTTTTTCTAGGCTTTGGAAATTTGTTTCATAATTAATTAGACGTTGCACATGATGAATGCAATCTGTGTGGTTGCAAAAATATTTATTAATATTTATTTCCATTTCCTGATCTGTTCTGTAATCTGACTAAATGAATGAAATACATAGATCTGATGCATATCTTTTTGTATTATTGGAAATAGAGTGTGATAAGACAAATAGTTTTAGAACCCACTAGTTATTTTTGTCTAATGCTCAAAGGTCACAGGTTTTTCTTTTGCATGGTTGGAAATTGAAGTGATTGATGAAGTTTGAAATTAGTTAGGACCACATAAGCAAAAATTGTTATGTTGTCTTGTCTACTGTAAGTTTTTGGGTATAGATGTACTGTCAAGCCTCCGTGGTTTGTTTCATAAACCGTTGATAAAGTGCTCCTTGTTTTTAGATGTTCTCTCACTGGCTAATGATAATGATATTACGAGATATTTTCTAGATTTTTTGTAATCTCCCTCGATTTAGAGCTTACTAAGCCTCTAAGCTCACTACACTTATTCACACCAAAAAGATAGCGAACTAAAAATGTAACACATGACAACAATGTCTGAGAGTTTAGATGGGTCTATACCATTAAAGATTGGAGATGGGGCCTGATTGCATCTTTGTGACCGGAGTAGGCACGACTAGACATCTTAAGGGACAGATAAAACTAATGTGATACAAGTTAGAAAGTCAAACCATCAAAATGGTCATTGATGGCAAGAAAGGTCACCACTGCTTTGATTGTTAATATAGACTGTTGACTGATTTTTAAACAGGATAATAGTAGGTAATTTTGTTATTCCTGCTCATCCTCAGTGTAAAACTTGCCAAACTTCACACCCAGAATTTACCGTTTACTGAACACGGTCATGGTATGATGAGGGAAACTATGTGGGATGGACCTGTGAGAGAACACCAATTGATAGGGATACAAATCATATATATAATCAGTGATAGGCCTGCTGCTGTATGATAATTAATGGAAATCATTACAAAAAGGTTTTGGTTATAAGTAAGTCTAAGAGTCAATATTAATGAAAATTATTAGAAAAAGGTTTTTATTATCAAGCAGTCCGAGGCAACATGATAATTAGAAGTTTGAGACCAAACATGATAATCAATAAAGATTATTATAAATATTTTAATTATCAAATAAGTTAAAACCTTAGATGATAATTAATAATTTTTAATATTATTATAATTATTGAGCAGGTTTAAGACTCATAATAATAAAATAATTTAAAATATTATTACATACCGAATTACTTGCAAAAAAAACATATTAGATACACTTGAAAAAATAATCAAAGACATGTCAAAACATAGACAAATAAAATAAGAAAGAAGAAAAGGTCATGCCAAATAATCAGAGAGGAAAAAAAGTCCATCAATTGATCACACATTCTAGAACCTGAGTAGTGCCTATTACATTCCATGCTTTAGGAGATAAGAAGAGAGGGAATAGAACCCTTGCAAGCTAAACGAAAAGCATGAGGTCACTGTCCACGGGAATGAGACCCAAAATTTGGTTGAAACGAAAGATGTGGCCATGGCTCCCAAGCTAAACGAAAAGCATGAGGCCACTGTCCACGGGAATGAGACCCAACATTTGGTTGAAACGAAAGATGTGGCCATGGCTCCCGGAGCTTCCGGAATCGAAGATTATAGCGAAGTTATTTTTCTAATCCGGGGCGCTTTGCAATGCATGGGGCGTGAGCTTGACGAGGAGCGAAAACCCGGAACCCGCAGCCCGTGTGGAACGCTCCTCGGCAGTGGTAATTTGTCTACAAAAGACTCTGGTGGCTGCTGCCCGGAGCACTTGCTCACTTTGGTCGCTTCGAGCTCCGATTCGGTAGGAAGGAGCCGAGTCGAATCTAGGAGGTGGTGGCAGAAGGCAACGACTTCGACATCCATTGCAATAGTGTTTGCGGATTGAGAATGCGCATGGGTGTGTTTAGCTACTTATTTTACGTTAAAACAGAACAGCAGTAAAAGTATATTATCGCACGGTGAAGATGAACGCGTTTGATTTGAACCCATGCATGAGTACGGAAGCCATTAAATTCATATATGAAACCAAATCTTTTCATACAAAAACTAGATAGAACCGGAATAAGGAAGACATACCTTTAAGCACCTCTTTTAACGGCAAACACAGTCCCTACTCTCCCAGTCTTACTTTCTCTCCTCTGCTCTTCTTTTTTAGTCTTCTAGTTGCCCCTTTTTTATGTGTGTTTCTGGTTACCGCATGAAAAAAAAAAATCTCCTTTTTTCAGACCTATCTGTTTGATAACTTTTGCTCTCCAAGAAGCGTTTTCCAGGTGCCTTTCTTTTGTGTTTGGTACAGTGGTGCGTGATTGCTCTCTTTTTTTCAGTCCCCTCCTTTGTCTCTATCTCCCTCTTTTTACAAGCGCATGAGATAAAAAAGCAGAAAGATTAAGTGGATTAAGTGGTTGTAGTGGTTGAGAGAAATGTGGAGAGTGTGGTTTGTGGGAGTAAGAGTAGGGTGTAGTTGGGCAACGTGTAATAAATCATTTTTATTGTAAAAACAAAAAGGGAAAATCATCTACAAATTTATAAAAATTATTTTTCTTACTTTTTCTATTTATTTCTTTCCTTTAAAAAGCCATTTTAATTATTTTTATTTTTATTTTTTTATTATTTTATATAGTTTTATATATACTTATTAGCTTAATATATTAAAAAAAATATATTTGTTAGTATCTTTAAATTTCGTTATTTTATGTCCATTTTTCTTTTTTGCATAAATTCATTTTATTTAGTTTAATATTTACGAAATTGAATGGTAACACTCATCAAATCAAGAAGGAAATATATGAAATATGAAAACTGCTTCTAAGTTATTATTTAAGATATGCTCTATATTTTTTATAACACTGATATTAGTGAGGAAACTTTTCCTATATTCTAACTGGTAACATTCATTATTTTACTGTATTCTGTATAGTTTGAGCATGTTTAAATTTTTCAAGCTTTTCTTAACTAGGTAAACAACACAAAGAGAGAACTGCACAATGTCTTTATTCAAAAACTATACAGGTATTGTATAGTGGTTATAGCCTACTGATTCATATTTATTCTGGAATTTATATATATATATTGTCTGATGTTACATTTAAACCAGGGAGGATCTGTTTGAAGAGCTGTTGCAGGAACCTGATGAGATAGCCAAGAAAAGAAAACACTGTCGAGAACTTCTCCGAGCTTATCAACAGGCTTTTAAAGTGAGTGCCTATAATGCTTTAATCAGGATTATCTAACTGAAGTTCTGTATTAATTTATATGACTAAGTTTGGTTCTCTTTTAGAGTTTTTCTGCGTGATTTCCTGTGGAAATATGTTTATGAGCATCTTTGGTGCTCACATTATTGGTCTACTAAAAATAAAATGGCAGCCTTGGGATATAAAACTCACTTTTTGCGTGGGGTCCAGGGAGGGGTCAGATCCATTGTGTGTCGTTCCGTTCTCTATTAGGAAGTCTTTACATTTATTTATTTGCAATGGGAAATAATTGGTTCTCTTTGATCCAAGTAACTGGCTATCTCCGGACAAGCCTCATCAATGGTGTGTCTCGTGTCCGACATACGATACTCGTAGGACATGTATCAATAAAGTGTCTAATTTGAAAGATATTTTTTTTTGTCTTTAACATGATTTTGACATGATTCCAATACAATGTTAATAACCACAAATTCAATGATTTTCTAAAAAACCCATAAACTTATAAATTTATCACATAAGTTTTTATTATGATTGTAAAAATAAGGGAAAAGTATTATATGATCACTACTTTTCACTTTTTTTTACATTAGATAGATAAATTATATTCATTTGTGTTAGTTGATAATATGTTAATTAAAAGTTTGAAAATAATATGTATATACATGTCGTGTCCCGTATCTTATGTTTTTTAATTTAGTCGTATCTTCGTGTCCGTATCCAAACTTCATAACGGATATTTGTTTTTCACCTGGAAAAAAGCTGTTTGTTGGCTTTTTGTTAGAGTTTGTCTTTGAAACCTTGGTTTTCTGTGAATAGTTAAGCTTGACATTCACTAGGGTTGTAACTCGATGCTGGCAACATGCATGCATTTGATCTATCATTGCAGCAGAATCACTTTCGTCTCATGACATTCAGATGTGTGTGTGTATATATATTCTGTATGAAATCCTTGAGCTTATCTACAGTGGTTGCAAATATGGTTGGTCTCTGATTATACTGTTTCCTTTTCAACAGGACTTAGATGAACTTCCTCTAGAAGCTGAAACAGTTGAAAGGGGATACAGTTCGCCTGAAACTGCTACTAGCTTACCTAAAATTCGTGGATTGCCATCATCATCTCTTTATTCTACTGGCAGTTTGGGAGACTATTATGAAGGTTCTCCCAAGAACACCAAGTCTGAAAGGTCTTCACATGCTAATATGGATACCAATGGAAATGGAGGACCATACACGTCAGGTTTTGATCCCATGGCTGATGCAGTTTTTGAGGTTTGGAACTCTCCTGCGAGAGCTGTGTAACAAAAAGTTCCTGCTGGAGCTGGCTGGGGCATTTTTCATCCAAAGTTCCATTTTGTGCTCATATAGCGTTATCTATATATACCAAGGCTCCGTAAATAATAACCGGAGTAGATTAGTTTTCTACGTAGCAATTTTTTCATTTTTGTTCACTGGATGTCTAGCAGATTGACCATATGAAACAAGCTAGAAATAGATGCCAATGGTGTTTTTTTTTTACTCCTGTTTTTATACTGTGGACATGTGCAATATTTCTTAATAATAGTTTTTGAGAAAGTTTCTCCTTGGTTAATGTTGCATCCCATCTTAAGGTACAAGGAATGACTTCTGCGTATTCCGTTGATTGCGTGTTTTTTTTTTTTTTTCCATTCTTTTTT
>Ga0209589_1002154_pt1 | contig 33734 bp, 20 predicted proteins | sample CowpeawhiteBW_FD_187525 | JGI IMG/M metagenome (GOLD analysis project Ga0209589, IMG submission 187525) | Root nodule microbial communities of legume samples collected from California USA - Cow pea white BW (SPAdes) (version 2) | ecosystem: Host-associated > Plants > Roots > Nodule | place: USA...
TTTTTTTTTTTTTTTTAAATTTTCGTATCTTTGTCTTGGGTAAGAGTGGAACCAGAGCGGCGTTTGTATTTTGATGATCAAAAAGAGAAAGTTAGCGAAACGAAGGAGAAAGCAGGCGTGTGTTTGGATGAAGGTGTTTGGTTATGATGTATTAAAGAGTATATAGTGCTGCTGCTGCTTCTTTGTTTGTTGTTGTGTTCCTATTATGTAAAATAAGTATAAAGTATACTATACTCTCTCTGGGTTTGAAAGAAAAAGCGAAAGGTGTAAAATTTGTTGGAGTTGTTTCGTGACGTTGGTGATGGGGATAGTGGGTGACAAGCAGTGTTGGTTTATTGTCCTTGTGTTTGTTGCTGTTGCCGCTGTGTGTGTGGTCCTCATAATGGTATAATTAACTCCGCGAATAGCAGGGGAATTCTGCACACTAACTCACGAGCACCTTGCTTTTCTTGTATCTAGTAAGGTACGATGGTGGGCTTTCTTTTGTCTCTCCAGCCACATGTCCTCCAAAAACAGATATTAATTTCTTCATAACGCCAAATCATGATTTTTAATTCTCCAAACTAAAATGCAGGTATCTGAGTATCTCTATGATTTTAGACATTGAGCTTAATCTCTGCAAGATGTGATTTTATTAGCTTCAAGAGACAATGATCTTGATCCTTGATGGAAAGAAATTGGACCATATGATACGAGTGTTCGTGGGAAGGATGAAAAGGAATATTGGGATAAATTAATGGAGGGAGGTTGCAGGTTGCAGGTTGCAGGTGGCAGTACTTCCTTTTCCCCCTTCTTTTCAGCTTTTTCACCCCATGAAAATAATGCACCCATCAAAAGCAGAAACAAGTACAAAAACAATCAAGGACGAGGGAGAGAGCAAACCTGACAAGTGACAACAAAAAACAGAACTAGATAAGGTTCTTTACCAAACCACCTATTAAAATTGCTTAGTGAATAACAACACCCAAAGAAACAAACAGTTTAGTGACTCTGATGTACCAAAAACTCACTGCTGTGTCTTCCTGCATTTTCATTCCTTTCTCACATGTTCACTTTTCAATGTCTGTATTACTAACGCACACAATCATTTACCTCAGACGTGTGTTCCACTCCAAATTCTCTACCTTAAACATCAAATTTTAGTTAACTTTTAAATTCTTAACGTAGCTCTTCGGTAGTGATTGGTCTAAGTCAATTGGTTGAGTGGACAGTGTAAACTCCCTCGATTCTTATTAAACTACAAAAACCACACAACTAACACATGCACCAAGATTGGCTTTTGCCAGTTATAAAAATGAAGAGTTTTCACAACTTGCTTCGATACGAAAATTCAGAAGGCCCACAGGTTCAAATCACCATGGCCAAGAATTACTTAGCGTGGAACAACACAAATTCGCATCGGGCATAAAAAGCTTTCTGGAGGTTTACTCTACGTAATAATTGCTATTTATTTAATGGCCCTTGTAGGGAAAACTTGGGGACAAACAAAGAGTATCCAAAGAGAGCTTCAACAACTGCGGCTAAAGAATGGATATTGAGTTTAATTAATTTTAATTATGGATTAAAAGTAGTTGGTTTAGGTAAGTTCATATACCGGACTATTTGTCTTTAAGTGTATGCATTATTATTATATGCCAATGTTCATTTCCACGACAAGTTTATGGAATATGTTAACTTAGAGTGGGGGTAGAGAGGGGTTTAAAATATCCCTACGCGAGTATACCAACTTCCATATACACTTCTCACTTTAACTAAATAAAACAACATTGTTAATGTACCAAATCATATTTAACTATAAAACATGCTCGGTAAAGACCGCTAGTGACTTAATTAATAGTAGTATTAGAAACAGTAATGATAAGGACTGCTCTAGAAAAGCCAAAACACGCAAGATTCTCGTTCGTAATTTTATCATACGAATAAAAACATGAACGAGGTATCGTATACGATTTTCTGTTTTGTTACGAACCATTTGTTTAAGATTACTTTTACAAAGTTCACCTTTTAACAAAAACTTTACATTTTTCTTTTCACCATGCCTGCGGGCACATAATATAAAATATTGTTTGTTAAAAGAAAAAACTCGATTGTTCTTAGACTTTTAGCCGCTCTCCCATTTTCTGAAAAATAAAATAATCCACTTTCACACCATAGGTAAAAATTCTTAAATCGGTTAATTTAGTTAAACCGTTTGACATAAAATGTAAGTACACAAGTTTAAGATACACAATGTAATTACACCCTTACCTTTTCATTACGTTCATCTTTATAAGGTTCGTTTTTTGTAAGATTACGGTATACGTATATTAATTCTTCTGTAAGAAGAATCTACTATTGGGATTCAGGATTCAGGATTCATGATTGAGAAGTTGGATTCAATGAATTATTTAACTTATGTTTTTCATATGATCTGATGAGGTAGTTTGGATAGAAGATATAGCACCCTACGCAACATATCTTTCTGAAAGTGATTTTCGATTTAATTAGATCCCTTATTGACCAAACATGAAACGCAGAACATAAATAGTTCAATCATAAAATGTGGTAAGCATGTTTTATTATATGTTTCAAAATAATATTACATGTACAGTAGAACACTTTTACTATTAAGAAATGGAAAAGAAAAATACAAGGCATATAAATATTGCGACAAAAAATTATTAAATAAATTAGTGTATGAATTATTTATCAAACGTAAGCACACGAACATTGAAGTTTGGACAGGATTTGACGCTGTGACCCCTCCTATAATTGAAAATAATGGCAACGTAGAGGAGAAGTTAAAAATAGAGTCCAATATAAACATGTTACATTAATTGAATACGTTCGAATCAAAATTGTGCTGATACAAATCTTTGAAGTGACCTACACACCTCACTTCACACAAGACATGCATATTAGAGTAAGTAAAAAGTTAGATGACTAAAATACAAAAATGACAAATCTGAGGTTGTTGGATAGTATATATAAGTTTATATAAAACAATAACTTTATATATATTGATCTTAAATTTATACTGTTGAAAAAATTACTGCTTCTATCATTATCATATTGTGTGATCTCATAATCACCACATGATTTCAACACACCTCTCACACAAAATAATCTAAAACTAAAAGTCATTGATCGAAAAAATGTTAATGACAATTGATTAAATTAAAAGTAAAAAGGGTAATTAAAAAATTAACTCGAAATAATTTAATTTAGATAATTAAATTCATTTGAATTCCTATGAACCACAAATGGAAATGCAAAAAAAAGAAGCCATGTTGTTTTGCAAATACGAGCGCTGAAACAGGACATATTGGGAGTGATAAAAGTGGTTTTGTATTCTTTTCAAAATCCTGTTTTATCTTACACACCTGTCCTTCTTTTGTAGGGCTATATAGGCTTCTAGGTAGCCACTATTCTTGTTTTCATGCACAAGGACAACGTCCATTGCATGTTTCATGCTCCATGCTTCTATCCTTATGCTTCGTTTATCTTTATAATAATAATTCATCTGCTTTTTTTAAATTACTCATGTTTCTTCATTTATGTTCACCCTTTTCTCATTTTCACGTCTTTATATACGCAAAATAATTGTATTAAAACACTGAGTACAAAGCAATAGTAAAAACAAATTGATTTGCAAATTGTCTACAAAAGTTGAAACTAATATGAAAGTATAAAAATGAAGAACTTTATATTTTGAAATAGTTAGTGGCAGATCTTCAACCAATATTTTGAGATGTTAAAATTTTAGTTGAAATACTCTTTTTGATTTATTTTTTGGTCAAAAAATGTCAAATTGGTCATCTAGTTTTTTTAGTTTCAATTTGATTCTAATTTTTTTAAAAATTATGTGATTCGATCCTTTTTGTTAAATTTCTTGAAGCGGAACAAATATTTTTATCAAAATTGACATTAGGATTATCTCAATTATACCAATAAAATAAACTATCTTTATTCATAACTTCAATTTTGATAAACAAATATTGATCCGATTCAAGAAATTTAACTAAAAATGATCAAATTGCATCTTTTTGTCAAAACTTGGAACCAAAGTGAGACTAAGACAAAACTGGATGACCAACTTAATATTTTTGAATGATAATAGAGACCAAAAGAATATAATCCCAAAATTGTTATATAAACAGCTAAAAACATTGTATTTACTTTTTTCTACGATAATAAAAAATAATAAAATTATTACTTTTGTTATTATTAATTATAAAATTAAATATAAATAATTTTTATAATTATTATAATTAATTTTCATTTATAATAATTAAGTTTAAAAAAACAATTAAATTGAAAAAATGGTTAAATTAAATAAATGATCGCTTAAAAAAATAATATTAATAAAATAATTATTTTAATTTAAAAATATATATTTAAAAGGTAAAATTAAAAAATAAATGTGGACAACAAAAAGGAGACTATTTCTTTATATATAGATATAGATATATAAAAATATTTTAGAATATAAAAAATACAAAATATATTAAATATTAAATTTAAACAAAATATTTGAATTACTTATTAAATTATATAAATATAAAAAAATTTGGGGGGCATGGTCCGCCTATGTCACTATTAAGGTTCGTCTCTAGTAATAACACTAAAAGTGTAAGAAACGAAGGAGATGAATATTATCTTGGATAATGATACTATGACTCTCATTTTTTTTACTTTGATCATTTCCTCTCTGACGTAACTTAGTGTGTGTCATTGATTAATGTACCACTGTCTTTTCCTCCCACATCCTATACTTTTTTGTGTGCTATCCTATTAATTTTAAATATGTCTTTTGCTTTTTATTAAATTTTCTTAAAATGTTAATGATATTGTATAATTTAAAAAGTAGAATTATAGTTCGAAAAGTATAATTCCTAATTGTAAACTTGATCATTCTTGACTAGATTAAAAAAGTATATATATATATATATATATATATATATATATATATATTTTTGAAAGAATTGATTAATTTTATTTATGATTTAACTAAATTTTATTTTTTAAAAGTTTGAGTATTTTTAATGGGATTTTTATCGAATATTATTATTACATGAAACCTTAACAAAATCTATATTTTCTAATTAAGTCTCTCTTAGTTGACTTTTTTGTTAGTTAAGTAATATGATTATTATTATGTTTAGTTTCAAAAGAAATAGAGATTTTATGAATAATATAAAATAATATTAATGTTAATGTAACATATGATTTTTATTATTTTTGTTAAAAATGTATTGGATAATAAGATTATATTTCTCGGTAACTTTCATAACATCACAATAAAAAATTATCAATGTACAACTATTGATGTAGAAGAGCATTTTTTTTATCCAATAAAATTGTCAATAAAAATAAATATACAATTCAACATGATCATGAAATAAAATAACAACTACGTTACTTAGTTAAAAAAATAACAAAAAATTAATTAAAAATATATAATTTTTAAGTATTTAATGAACTAAATAAATTTAATAAAATTTTAGGTAAAAGTATTTAAAATTACAACGGAATTAAAAGTTAATTAAGTTTTGTTATTCTATTCAAGAGTTTATAAAACCCTCCGTCCATCATAGGACAAGGGAGGTTCCACCTAAAAATATAAATGGAATTTATTAGTTTGTAACATTTGGGGACCTCGGAGAGAGAATAAATTTCAGAAATAAGGTAAATATTTTAGTCTTTGCACTCCATGCGGTACACTCCATTTCAAAGTAAGATGTTGCTTCTAAACCAACTAATTTTGTTTTTATACAATTGAATAAAGTAAAATAAGATGAAATGACTGTTATTAGATTATTCTTTTTGAACATTTTCCAGAAAAAGAATAAAAAAACACATGAAATGTATACTTAATATTCCAATGGAAAATAAAAGTTGAGATTATGTCATCCTGACATTGATCATCTTCTAGAAGAAAAAACTATCGAGATTTGACTTAAAGACAGAGATAAAAGAAAAAATAGTGGATTGCTAGTTAATAACATTACTTTTTTTAAGAGAATAATGATTTAAAAATTGATCACTGATATTTTTTTTATTAGTTTCTATATATTTCTTTAAACTTTAACCATTTACTTAATATATTTATACCTTTTTAAAAAAAAATTGTAATGTATTTTATACTAAATAAAAGTTTATAAGTATTTACATTTTATAAATGTTAATGTATATTAAAATATTACATAATTGAATTTGAGTCATATCACCGTACATTAGTCATACTCAACATGATTTTTGTTAAAATTAAAAAAAAAATAATGTAATTTTAACATCAATTTAATAGTTTAAAATCATTAAATAAAATATTTTGTATTTGATAATAACAAAGCACAAAATAGTTATATTACACTCGTCCTAAATAAGATAGGCTGAAATATAAATTTATACATCTCGGTCTAAAAGATTGAAGTTTTTCAAATATATATATATATATATATATATATATATATATATATATATATATATATATATATATATATGTACTGGGATAGGACTAGCTCGGATTCCGACCTAGTTCTACTGTGTACCAGGATATAGCTAGTTCGGATTCTGACCTGACTTTTGTTGTGTACTGGGATAGGACTAGTTCGGATTCCGACCTAGGTCTATTGTGTACCAGGATATAGCTAGCTCGGATTATGACCTAACTTTTGTTGTGTACTGGGATCGGACTAGCTCGGACTCCGACCTAGCTCTATTGTGCACCAAGATATAGCTAGCTCGAATCCCGGCCTGACTTTGAGTGTAATCACTAGCTCGAAAGGCGAAGTTGGATGTTTCTCTCTCAGTAATGGGTCAGAGTAGCGTTTTTTAGGCCCAACAGGCCCACTATGAAGTGACCCCCTGAAATATAGGAAGTAGTTCCCCAAATCTAGGCTCGAATCCAGAGACTATCGAAATGCATGGGTGGTTACTTGGGCGGTTCCCTGAATAAACGCTAAAAGATAAAGCAGTTCCTTATCAGTCGGGATTGGAGGTTATCAGAAGGGGTATAAAGAGACAGAAAGGGATAACTAAGGGGGCATGAGTGAAGAAAAAAGGGAGAGTGGAAGAAACTAGAAATTAGTTTGGTAGCTAATTGTATCTGAATTTGCATACCGGAACAATATATATATATATATATATATAAGAACTTTATATGCTAACTAAACAACTATACTATTATCTTTTTGTATCGATCTAACTACAAGATCCTCATTTGCTCACACCAATAAAGTGATCATTGAAAAAAAAACAACACAAGACAAACAAAACACAGAGAAAAGGACAAGCTAATCTATAAAAGATAGAAGTCTATATCCTTAGGACTCCAAGAGGGAAATCCTTCAATAATTCATTCAGCGAGGGTGTTCTTGACAAGCGACTACAATGTTATTAAACTCTTTGACTTTTGATTCGCTTCATTGAGCAAGTAGCGACTCCTATGCCATTGAGTCTTTGACTTTGTATTCGTGGAGCGAGCTATCCCTCAACCAGCGATTCTACTTAATTCTGAAGATGATTTTGCATAATTATGCCTTCTCAGTCAAGTCTAAGTCAAGAATTTTCACATATACCAAACTTTAATCAACCACAAACATAAGTACCAAACACTCTCAACAGCAAAACCATATGTTTTTTACATATAACAACCTCAATTTTTAAAACATCAACTTCATACAATCATGTATCATTCCATAGATCAACACACCAACAATCCACAACATTATCAAACAAGCAATTGAATATTTCTATAACTTAAAAACACTTAAATTAGCTTTCCTAACTTGGAAGATGACTCCTCGAAACACTCAAAAAGTAATAAATCTCCCTTCCAACTATCAAGACGCACTACTCAACCTAAAGACATCGCAAACATGATTAGAAAACATCATTAGAATCATTGATTAGCAGAAACTCTCAAGGAAGACACAAAAAGCTACATGCGAGTTACGATCACTCACATGCGCAAAGATTAATCCAGATAAAGAAAAAAGACAGAAAATCAATTTACTTGGTTTGAGAAATTGATCAGACAAGAGTGAAGAGCTCGCCACAGAGATCACCTTAACAGTCTCTGATCTTAAAAAAATGCTTAATAATATAATAAATTTAGATAAAATAAAAAAGGACCGAGAGAAAAGGTTTGTAAAAAAAATTTATATTAATAAATAATAAAATTGGTTTATAAACTTCTATTTATACTTAAATATTTTTTAATATTAAAATAATCAAGTATTCACTCTTTTAAACATTATATCGATCCATCCTAAAATACCATTCTCTAAATCTTCATAAATAATACTCAAATCGTATTTTATCAAACAAATACAATTTTATTTTAGTGAGTAAAAATTGCATGAATGTAACACGAATTATTTACTATGTTATATTAACTAAACACAACTCTTTTACTTTTGAATTTTTTTTTCAAATTTGTCAAAGTTTCTGTGATTTTGAAGAAAAAATGTACCATTTGAATGCTTTTACCTCTCTTTTCGGCGTATGGATCTCATGAATGTGGAATAAAATTATATTATTTATATTTTTTTCTTGATAAATCGAGTCAAATGAATAAAATAGCCTTTTTATTTAATTATCATCAACCAGGTAATATAAGGTTTGAACATTATTTACAGAAACAAAAATTATTTAGACCCAAAATAAACTGAATCAAACCCTAACAACATCTAAGAATAAACCGATGCTTAAGTAGCGCAACTTAGAAATTTGAAACGGCATGCAAGAAAACCAAAGCTTGTAGAAAAGAATGCACTCTGTTTTCCGATCACCATATCCATGAACGCGCCCTCTCCAAACCTGCTTGGTTCTCTGCTGGAGTCAGCAGTTTCAACCCACTCTTCCCTGCTTGGCCGTGCGGCCCACGCGCTCATCCTCAGAACCCATGACACCCCTCTCTCATCCTTCCTCTGCAACCACCTCGTCAACATGTACTCCAAACTCGACCGTATCAACTCAGCTGAAATCCTTCTCTCACTCACCAACCCCCGCACCGTCGTCACCTGGACCTCTCTCATCTCCGGCTGCGTTCACAACCGTCGTTTCACCTCCGCGCTCCTCCACTTCACTAACATGCGCCGCGAGTCTGTTCTCCCTAACGACTTTACGTTTCCCTGCGTCTTCAAAGCTTCGGCTTCGTTGCACATGCCCTTTACTGGAAAACAGCTTCATGCCCTCGCCCTAAAAGGTGGAAATATATTGGACGTGTTTGTGGGGTGCAGCGCCTTTGACATGTACAGCAAAACCGGCCTTCGAGTTGAGGCTCGTAACATGTTCGACGAAATGCCGCACAGGAACTTGGCCACGTGGAATGCGTATATTTCCAATGCAGTTCAGGATGGCCGGTGTTTGGATGCAGTTTCCGCATTTAAAAAGTTTCTTTCTGTGGGTGGAGAGCCAAATGCGATAACGTTTTGTGTGTTTCTCAATGCGTGTGCTGACATGGCGAGTTTAGAGCTCGGGATTCAGTTACACGGATTTATAGTGCGGAGCCGGTACCGGGAGGATGTTTCTGTTTCCAATGGGCTTATTGATTTCTACGGAAAATGTGGGGACATCGTGTCATCTGAAATGATTTTTAATAGAATTGGCAGTGGCAGGAGGAATGTTGTTTCCTGGTGCTCTATGCTTGCTGCTCTTGTGCAAAACCACGAGGAAGAGAGAGCGTGTATGGTCTTCCTTAAGGCAAGGAAGGAGGTTGAGCCAACAGATTTCATGATATCGAGTGTACTCAGTGCGTGTGCGGAGCTTGGAGGGCTTGAACTGGGCAGGTCAGTTCATGCTCTTGCTGTTAAAGCATGTGTGGATGAGAATATATTTGTTGGGAGTGCACTTGTTTATTTGTATGGAAAATGTGGAAGTATAGAGAACGCAGAGCAAGTATTCAGAGAAATGCCGGAGAGGAACCTAGTCACTTGGAATGCACTGATAGGTGGATATGCACATTTGGGCGATGTTGACATGGCATTGACTTTATTTGAGGAGATGACACTGGGCAGCTTTGGTATAGCACCAAGTTATGTTACACTAGTTTCGGTATTGTCAGCGTGTAGTAGGGCAGGGGCAGTGGAGAGAGGTTTGCATATATTTGAATCCATGAGAGGGAGATATGGAATTGAACCAGGCGCTGAGCATTATGCATGTATTGTGGACCTTCTTGGGAGGTCTGGTTTGGTTGATCGTGCATATGAATTTATTAAAAGAATGCCAATTCTTCCTACTATATCTGTATGGGGAGCTCTACTCGGGTCTTGTAAGATGCATGGGAAAACAAAGTTGGGGAAAATTGCAGCTGAAAAATTATTCCAGCTAGATCCTGATGACTCTGGCAACCATGTAGTGTTTTCCAACATGCTTGCATCTGCTGGCAGGTAAAAATTCACAATTTCGATAACTAAGTTTCCTTCTTGGATAGAATTGACAAGTTAGCTGAATTGTTCGTTCTATTTGGTAGAATAAGCTGTCCCATCCAAATTAGTCTCAAAAGAATTTACCTTCTTTTGCATTTTTCTGCATCTAGTAGGATAAGGTTGTATTATTGTTGTGGTGGTTTTCATTTTTCTGTAGTTTCTTTAACATGTTTAGCCGGAACTAAAACTGTCTCTTCCTTCTGAATTAACATTGTTTATGGTTCTATTGCTAATGCTTGTAATTGCTAAATGCAGATGGGAAGAAGCCACTATTGTCAGGAAGGAAATGAGAGATATTGGTATTAAAAAAAATGTTGGTTATAGTTGGGTTGCTGTAAAGAATAGAGTCCATGTTTTCCAAGCAAAGGATAGTTCTCATGAAAAGAACTCCGAAATTCAGGCAATGCTAGCTAAGCTCAGAGTGGAGATGAAGAAAACTGGGTATGTTCCTGATACCAACCTATCACTCTTCGATTTAGAAGAAGAAGAAAAGGCTTCAGAAGTATGGTACCACAGTGAGAAGATTGCTCTAGCATTTGGCCTCATAGCTCTCCCTCATGGAGTGCCCATACGTGTTACAAAAAATCTTAGGATTTGTGGAGATTGTCATAGTGCCATCAAGTTCATCTCAAAAATTGTTGGAAGAGAAATTATCGTGAGAGATAATAATCGTTTTCATCACTTTAAGGATGGTTGGTGTTCTTGTAAAGATTATTGGTAATAGTTCCACACTCCCATTATTTTATCCGTTTCATATTCGTGAAAGAATATTTTTTAAACAATACATCAGGTTCTCTTTACCCATGATGATAGTGAAGGCCAATAATTGTAGCATTCTCCAAGTGTGTCCATTCTGCACAGGTGCTCATTCAGGGTGTTTACTTGGTAGAGTTTGACAAGGGATTCTGCAGGGTGATTTATGTATGGGACAGGCTGATTTGATTTTGGTATGTGCTCTGCTGTAGTTGATATACCTTCTGCCTTGGATGGGGGCATTACATATTTTTTGGTGGTTGAAGTGGGAAACAGACAATTTTATCCGATTGTTACCAATGTTGCTATAAATTTAGTGACTCGGTTTATAATTTGGTGTGGTTCGGGGCACACCTTAATTTAGGGGCTGAAGTGTGGCTGTGAGTGGATTGTAGGGTGTTCAACATCTGATGAGGTCACAACAAGGTGTTTCCATACAAGCATGGGAAATGCGTAGAAAGTGTTGTATGGGAAACATTGCAGCTGCTGCTCCAGAGCCTAAAAAGGAAATATGAATAATGGAAGAAGATGGACAACCAAGGAGGAAAAGGATATATGAATAATGGAAGAAGATGGACAACCAAGGAGGAAAAGGATATATGAATAATGGAAGAAGATGGATAACCAAGGAGGAGAGTGAATGTATTCGGATAAACCCTAATAGCCCCAAAAGTCTTTAAGGTGTCTTCCACACTTCTGAAAATCCCAAAAGACTCTTTTTCACAGAGAAACAAGGAAAATAAGTCAAATGTGTCATGTCAGCAAAAGTGGTGACGCCCAACGCCACACGTTATGTGCACTCAGACGGAAGAAACTAGCTCTCTGTCCAGCTGGCAGTCAGCTTAGATCACCATTGGGAGGTGGCACCCGGCTTGAGGTAAGTGGCGGCCAGCCTTGAGACAAATTTCCTGTCTGCCTTCATGGTGCTAAGCTCGGTTCAAGTAGCGCCTAACATTGGTAATCTTTTGGAAATCCTAAATTTGACCTTCTATCTCTACTTTGATGGATTTCAATCTTGCTTCACTTTATGTAAAGTGACTAATAATAATGGTGAAAATTAACATTATCAACGGTGAAGTCACTTCATACCAAACTATTAAAGAGAAAACTATATCGAATGAGTGAGTCATCAACAATTTGAATACGTTGTTATTCTATCATATTGAAATTGAATGTTGAACATATATAGTATTTAAATTGTTGTTCTACCATATTGAAATTGAATGTTGAACATATATAGTATTTAAATTGTTGATGTAATGTATCATCGATGTGTACATTCAAAGAATATAAAGTTTAATCTTTAAGAATATTTTGGTCCACATTTGTAGAGTGTGAAGTTTTCTCTATAAAAATCTAGTATGAAGTGATTTGGTATTGTACAATTTGATAACATCCCAACTCTCTGTTGTAGTCTTCTTCTATGTAACGATAGATAAAATTGGCTGCAACGTTCTCGTCTATCTTTAACCACTTTCCATCAATTATATCTGCCGGTTTACTTTTAATTGCATCTATACAAGTTTGTTTCCTCAAAGTTGACCTGATCTTTAATTCCCATAGGAAAAAAATATTCCCGTTGAACTTCTGTCTCATTTTTGTTGCCACTATTTCACTCTGTTTTATTGTTTTTCATTGATTTGGCTTATGCAACTTTAATTGTCAATAGTACCACCTATTGAAATAATGATGGTAGGAAGTAAAATAGTACCCAGGTGAGTTTCCAAGAAAGAAAATTGAATCGTCAACGGGCACACTTGAATATCAAGTCCTTTATAAATAGAACTTTCTTAGACATATACTTTCATGTTAAATATCAAGTAATAAGATAAACTCCTTTCTGATTGACAAATCAGACTATATTTCAACCACAATGCATATTACAAATTGTCATCAACACTATACTAGTGTACATCACAATGGAATAATATCAATAACCTATTCACTTTGATACTACTAGTGCTGGTTATCATAGTCACAGTAATATCTTAGCTAGAAGATGAGAAAGTACGAATATTAACACTATTTTCACACAACAAACCCTCATCTAGTAAGGGAAAAACCATGGGGCAAGAGTAGAAAAGTATTCTCACTAAGTGGAAGAAAAACTACAGCCTCTCTAAATACGAGTAGAGAAACAATACACTCTCTCATAATAGAATACCCTTGCTTCTAACTCCCTCAAATGAGGAGTTACACTATAGGAATGCATCAAGTTCATGGAATGACTTACTATTTATGGTAATAGGATGAAAATGGTTATTAATAAGCAAGGTAAAAGTTTGTCTGCTTCCTAACCAACTTAGTAGCCTAGAATTGCATGATGTACAAACTTTTCAACTATCTATGTTTTAATTTTATGCCAAAAAATTGGGTTACGTGGTTTCACAGATCTATTCATCTATTTAGTTTAATCTTATTTAGTAGTATCATACTTTATTATGAAGTGGAAATATTGAATTATTGGTCATTATGTTATGCTAATATGTCATTAATAGATTTCTTTTATGTTAGGAAAACTCTTGGGAGTCTACGAAAGAGTTTATTTAGATTTTCAAGTTTGATAACTCTGCATAATAGTAAAATTTAACTAGTATAGTGGTCATTTTCATTGCTATTATTCGAGATATCAAATGCACTCATTAAGAGAATAAAAACCATAGATTATATTCCACGAAAAAGTGCCATTCTAAATAATTTCAGAAGCCTTCTTCATAAGTAAAAAAATTTCCTTTATTTTCTTCTGAAGTAGTGTTTATTTGAGAATTGCAATTTGAATCCGCCACTTGAAATCAGGATTCAAAAGTAAGGCTTTCAGCTTCCCGTCTGACTGATTCAAACAGCACAGAGGACAGGTACCTCTCACCAAAGCTTGGGAAAATAACCTGTACATAATCAAAACAGAACTGTCCGCTAAGTGAAACTTAAAATAATGCTCATTAATCTCAGTTGTCATCCATCAAAACTAAACAAACAATCCATTGACCAAAAACATGGGATTATGTTGCAAGTTCTTGACAGACATTTGTAGAGAAAGAGATCAACTTACAACAACTAGTTTTCCAGCATTTTCTGCTCTTTTTGCTATCTTAATGGCAGCTGCTGCTGCAGCTCCAGATGATATTCCAACCTACAGTAATATTTCAAGTATAGATTCAACAAACTGTACAGGTATTATACAATAAATTTGTATCCAAAATCATAAAAAGAGACAAAATAGATAGGCATCTATTAGAGGAATAGGCTCAATCATTGCTGTTTTAGAGGTTTAGAACTTACGAATAGACCCTCTTTAAGTGCAAGAAGCTTTGCAGTTTCTATTGCTTCATCACTTGATATCTGCCAAATCATACATCCATTGTTAATAAATCTTAAACTGTTAGAAATGTCCAAAAAAAATCGCAAAAACAATGAGAAATAGAGCTAACGAGGGTGCCATTCAAAATTTTCCCAACTCAGGACTTGTGTATGGAAGGAGAGAACCATTGTACTTTGTAGGACAATTATATAGCAGAAACTATAACTGAATGCGCACCATTACTTCCTTACTACCTTCATTTGGTACCCAAAAAAATAATAAACAATATACACCTAAACATGAAATACCTCATTTAGTTGCAAAAATCGGCTTTGCTCAAACCAAAGTGGGCACAATGCAACAATATCAGCAAATTGATATTAAAACAAGAAACACCCATTAGCAACCCATGTAAAAAGAATTTTACGTTATTTGTCAATCATCATATGAAATAATAAATAGAGGAGTTTTCACATTGTTTCCCAAAACTGTGCTTTTCGTTTCCAAACAACTTCAGAATAAGGTTATAATATTTCCTTATGTATTATTCTGTTAAGCCTTGAAAAACATAATGACTATTCAAAAGGCATTAAAAGCTTACTTGAACTACTTCATCTAAGAGACTAACTTCCAATACTCCTGGGACAAAACCAGCACCAATCCCTTGAATCTTGTGTGGACCTAGATGTTCACAATGGCAATCTGCTTATCAGCAACAGTTAAAGAACATGTTCTTATCTCAACTCTCATTTTTTATTATAAAGAAAAACCATTCAGCGTGTAAATAGGTAATTACCAGAGGGAAAACAAACAGGAAAACGTACAGGGACAGACTAATAAAATTCCGTAGGGACACAAACAATCAATGTTCTGCTGAATAAATAAAACTTGTGGCAATCTTCTTGTAATAATAATACGAGTACGCAGATCAAGACAAAAAAACAGTTCTGCTACAACAACTTCAATACAATCTCTACTTTAATTTCTCACGCAATCTTCCAATAATGAATAAATAGAAAACTAAACAAAAATCAACTGCCCAACATTTTTGTGGAGGAGTGCAAAATATTTCAAATTGAACATTTTGTCAGTTTTCGTCACAGTGGAGCAAAGAATGTGTAAATACTCACCAGGTTTTCCTCCTGAGAGCACTGGACTTTCAACTGGTTCCACACCATATAGCTTCATAAAAATAAAATGAGTACATAAATATATAAAACTGTAAACCATAGCCAAAATATATGGCTCCATTCTCAGGAAAAATTACATGCACAGTTCTATTAAATTATATTTAAACATACAAATTTAAAAACTAACCTTTATATTATGATTCTGCTCTTTAAGAAATTTTCCTGCACCAGTTATGGTGCCACCAGTTCCTATACCACTAATAAGTGCATCAACTTCCCCTCCTGAGCCTTCCCATATCTCTGGGCCTGTAGTTTCATAATGTACCTTCAAATTCAATGATAACAAAATGTGTCACCCAAGTTGTCAAGCATTCACTGCTGCAGTTACAGAACAAATTTGTAGATTACCTTAGGATTGGCAGGGTTTTCAAATTGCTGAAGTATATAGGCATTGGGAGTCTTAGCTAATATCTCTTCAGCTTTGTGAACTGCCCCTTTCATTCCTTTTGCAGGATCTGTGAGAACCAACTCAGCCCCAAACGACAGAAGAATGGTTCTTCTTTCAAGACTCATTGAAGCAGGCATTGTAATTATAAGCTTGTAACCCTTCGCTGCTGCCAGGAATGCTAATCCAATCCCAGTATTCCCACTCGTTGCCTCAATCAGGGTGCTCTTCAGTAAAATAACACAACCCACATGCACCATAAATTGTACTTGTCAACTCAGGGTTACACCAAATTCATACAAACAATTTTATTTTATTTTCTCTCCTCCACTTCCTAGAAAAGTTTTAGCACAAACTAACCTAACGCATACCAGTGTTTTCATACACCTTTAAATAAATAAGTGCCGTGAGATTTAACGAAGTTCATCAATTTCATACACTAAGTTGTTTGTGACTCAAACAGCTTCACTATTGATGCTCAATTCGACGATATTTCTCTGTACTAACCTGTCCAGGGGTGATAATTCCTTTTTCCTCGGCATCAGCAATCATACTAAACGCAATCCTAAATTTAGCGTGCATATATATCATAGGAACAAAGTCATCAAGTGATTCCAAAAAACATCTGAAAGCAAGAACGAAAACTCAAGTGATTGTAGCAAGGTGAAAGAGATCGAAATCGTTACCTGTCTTTTACACTTGAGCATGGCTCCATCAATTCTAGTTTGGCAGCAACCCGGGCAACAGAACCCTCCGTGATTTTAGTCAGATATACTAATGGGGTTTTACCGATCAACTTCATCAAATAAAACAACATACATCACTATGTATACGAGTTACAAACACCAAAACACAAGGGAACAACACTTCTAAAAAAACATTAAAAATGTGATAAAAGAGCAGAAACTCACTTCTGTAACATCTTTGGCAATTCCAGACTTTTCAACTGCCATGATATCAGCTCTCTACAGTGATGGAAGATAAAAAAAGATAAATTAGTATACATATGTGCTTTAACCCGCAAAACGACCAACTTTGTGCAGTCTATCTGTGGAATATGAACTATTTCTGAAATATGAAATTCACATAGTTTCCTATTCTCTCTGGCAATTAGCCTTAAAAACACTACCACTTCAAATTCAATCAGTGTCAACAAGAACAACAAAAATCTCAACCCTTTTGGTTAAACATCTATACCTAAGTCTGATAAATATATAACTTCGGTTACAGAAGTATCTAAACTGAGGGATCTGGTTTAACTTAAAATTGTAAGAAAAAAAAAAAAAAACACAATGCAAGAACTAAATTGAACATAATTGGTATTGATAAATTAATTCCTCAGTGGTGCTGCGAATGTGATGAAGAAAAAACCTGGTTTAGATGACTAATTGGAAATTTAGCCTAATTTAGTGGAGAGGACGAAGAGTGAGCGACCTTTGGAAATGACAATAGCAGAAGCCTAGCGTGTGACCTGACTATAGTTCTTGTCCATATTAAGTAGAGATATTATTTTCTTTGTTTGAAAATTCTTCTAAAATCATTGGTTCCAGTTGAAAGATTTTGAACATTGCCAACTTCTCGTCCACATAAGTTTCAAAGAAATTGTTAAACTTATCATATTCAAACATAGATGGCTGTGATGCATGCAAAAGTAGAATGTAGCATTGGAATGGATAGAAAGAGCATTTTCAGTTTTTGTTTTATTTTTCAATTATGATCCTAAAGGATATTTGTCACACTGAATTTAGAACAAAGAAGAAGGAAAATACACTGGTGTATTTGGACGCTATTCATAATACTATCTTTCTATATTCTATTTTTTTCTTTCTTATTTTGTTTGTACTATAGAACACAGCTAAGCACGTACACATCATGATAAACACAAACATAAAATGGACCATCACTGAAGATGATTCATTTATTGAGTTAGTTTAATATTTTATTTACAATAAAAATTTATTGCATGTCAGAAATATGTTAGAACCTCGTAAAGAGTATAACAAAATAAAAACGGGGATAAAACAGAGAAAATATATGAAAAATTAATGAAAACAAAAAATATTTATTTGTTCCGATGTATTCATTTCCTGTTTTTTTTTTGTCAATCAATTTTTTTTAAAATATTTGTACAGAAAACACTTTTTTTTACTGTTGATCAGAACAAGTATGTGTTTTTATTAGATAAATCAATTCAGTTGCCAGTTGTATTATGAGTTTTTATTTTATATAATAGATTATTTAATTTGTTAAATTTTGTTAAGGGTTAAATATGTTTTTAATCTTTGAATCTTGACGTGAAATTGAGATTTGGTCCAAAATTGTGATATATTTTGGATCTCTAAATTTCAGAAATAAATAAATATAATCCTTTAATCTAATTACTTTAAGTTTTATTTTTAATGTATTTCGTTTTATGTTAAGATTAGAGTTGTTTATATCATTTGATATGTTCTTGTTTTAATGTTAGTTCAAAATTTTTATATTAACATTTGAGTTGTTTACCACATTCTTGCTTTAATGTAAATTGAAAATGCATTTAATACGTAAAAAAACTTAAAATAATTGGGTCGAAAAGAATGTATGTACTCATTCTTTAAGTTATAATTGGAACAAAAATACTATATCTAATCATTCTTTTTTATTTTGAGGACAAAAATGTATTGAAATTTTGAAAAAAAAAATTCCAAAGTTTATGGACTACAATCATATTTAATCCTTTTATTAATATTTTATACAATCACAACAATCTTATGTAGAATATTTCTTTTAATTACATGAAAATATATAATTATATTAAGTAAATAGTTTTTATCAATACGTTCTTTTATATATTCTCTTACTATTTCTTCAAATTGATTCTTCATTTTATTTTTATTAAGTTGACTTCCTTGCTTTCTATATTTGGTTTGTGTTTTCCTGTCAAACTATTTTCTGGCGTTAAAGTTACTTGTGCTTTTTATTTTCTTCATATTTTAAGAAAAAAAGTAATTTTTCTTACTTCTTGGTAATATCAAAACTATGATGTGATAAAAATTTATGGGACAAAATTTGTATATAAAAGATACAAATTGTCATTTTAGTTTTATGGGAAACGACAATGTGGTACAATAAACATGGTTGTAATGTTTAATGTATTATAAAAAAAACAATACTGACAAAAAAAATAATGTAACTAACTATATGATAATTTGTACTAACCGGTCCATTTCGGCAAGTTTTGTATGTTTGTTTGTGTATTGCCGGAAAAAATTTATGAAAATGGGTTCACTCATAAAATATTTGATAGATTATTTTTTTTTAACGCACTTCACGTAATTATAGGCAAAGAAAAATACTATGCTAAATAAAATAACAATGCCAGACAAACTAGTTACCCTTTCACACAAAATACTCAAATAATACAACATAAATCATCAATAAAGTATAAAAATAAGTTATTAAACTCTCAAATAAAATATAATAATAATAATAATAATAATAATCAACTATAAAATTCACAATAAAAATCCAATTACATAATAATAAAATGACATTCCCATTCAATTTAACGTAAATAGTACCACCAAATATTCACATTATCATAATTAAATTGATTATTATGTGCTTTATTAACTATAATACTTAATGTAAGTTTTATAGTATAATATTACTACTGCTAATAATAATAATATAGTTTCTATTATATATATGAGATTGATGTTAATTTATTCAAACAATATTTGATAAAAATATTTAATTATTTCTGGTTTAAACTTTGGCACTTTAGTTAGTTAACAATGTTATTATTATATTATATTATAAGTTATAGCTACTTAAAATTAATTAATTAAACCGATTACAGATCAATCAATCTCATCTTATCTTTGATTAATTGTGGTATGTTTGTAAATTATATCGGAAGGAAACTATGTGGAGTAAGAGACTGAAATGTTTACCTTCGTATATATTTCATAAATTTATAAACAATGTTACTCCTGTAATTAAAAACTTAAAATAGCATATATCACAAAAATTAGATGTAAGTAATAATTTAAGTTTATTAGTTAACATAAAAATAATAAATACGATGACAAAGAAAAGAAATAGTTTATAACAACAATTGTCAACTTCTTTTCAATATGACTTATATTAATATAACTGATTTATATATTTTTTGTAATGATATTAAATTTTACCCAATTAAACAAATTCAAATTTTAATAATTAAACTTAGGTTCTTTTAATTATTATTGGACCTTCGATTTACTACATTTACTATCATTATTCAAACTTACAGTACAGTTTCTTGAAAATATGTTTACTTAAGCTTTTATTTTATTTTTTTTATAAAAGAATCTTAAAAGGAAAAGAGAATCCAACTTTTTTTAGTTGATATTTTTTTGATACTATCAAAGTATCACCTTGTTCTTATTAAATTATTCAAGATGGTGAACACATACAAGTTTTTATATATATATGAAAAGTTGGCAGTAATACTTAAGAAATAAGGATATATACTTTTTTAATCTCAGCTTATTTGTATTGAATTTTATCATATATGAAAAGGGATATTCAAATTTTGAACAATATAAAATCTGAAGCAAAGCAAATCATACATAGAAATATGCAATTTTGATTTAATTCCCATAATTGGGCTTTTCAATCATGATTGGCTGAGGTTCAAGGTATGACTTCAATCAAAACAGGATCGGTTGCGCAGGCACAACATATTTTCATAAAAAAATCAATAACGAACAGTTGAATGTTTTTCAAATATAAGAGTATATGTTTCTAATCTGTCAATTTTTCTGATGAAAAAAATCTGACAATTTTATGTAATTATTTTGATATTTTTCTAAAATATGAAAATTTAGTCCGTTTTAAAAATTCATCAATTTTTAAAGTAATTAAGAAATACTAAATATGTCTTTTTTTTTAAGTTTAAAGATAAAAATATATAAAAATCTTGCCACCTTTATCTATTTTTATAAAGACTAAAAAAACATATTTTTTCATCAATATAAGAAATGATAGATTGGAACTCTTTCAAGGAAAAAAATCACTTAACTATCCGCTTGAATAATATATATTAATACTTTAAAGTTAAAAAGTAATATATATACATATATAATTAAATTATTATTATTTTGATTTTTTTTTCTAGATGCGAAAAATATTATATGATCCTAATATATTAGAGAATTTGAAATTGGAAATAGTAGAAGTTGAGTGTGAGAAGGGTAGCTAGGCTTGCTCCACATAGACAATTAGGGTTTTCACGTGAATAAATAGTTGATGTCCCCCATTAAGGTGCTACAACACTCATACAAGATGCTTCATTTATATGCGTCATTCATGTCTCTACAATACCCAATTATCGATCACATCTTATCTGTCAACTACAAAATGTGGCCACTGGGTTTCCTTTTGAATTTTGAAGCTATTATTCCTTGGTTCAGTTTTTCATCTTTCCTTGGAGTGTAAATTACGTGTTCAACTGAACCAAAATTGCTACTTCAACAACAACCTTAGATGCTAGCTAGGCCAAACTTGGAATATTTAGAAATGGAATGACAGCAATAATGTAAGCATGAACGGAGACCTTTGATGTTTCATGATATTATAAGGACCCGTGGACACCTTGCCAACTCTGCGTCTTACTCACAAAAGAACTGTCACTGATTTTGTACAGCAGATACATATTTCGCTTTTACTTCAGACTTAATCAACGTCTCTGCAACTCACATTTAGACTTGTTTTTTTATCTGTTTTCCTTTCAAGAATATTTCATTATCCCAATTCTTGATTATCCTCAGAACTGTACCCAAATTTAAATACATTGCCACGATTTATCATATAATCTGTCCTAAAATCTAAAGACATTCCTTACTAGCTCAAGCATCATGATCCACAAAACACAGTCTCATATCCATTTGAAGGATTTTGACATTAGAGAAACAAGGTTACATGAAAGATGAAGGCTGAGACTAGAAAACATAATCGGAAGTTACTATAACAGGGAATGGTCGTGAAGGACCGAGAAGAAACTGGATGTCCTCGTGGAAATGCGGAATGTGAAATCAAAGTAATCCAAAGCAAAGTATGAGTGATAAGAAAAGTGGAGTAGCAAGTTGTAACTCGACTGTGTAAGCTAGCTTAACATGTGAGAAAAGATTCCCTGCCTCCATGTGGTCTTCTTTGCAACCACCTATCTTCTGTGTTTCTTCCTACTTTTCTTGGGTTGTTGAGTAGTGTCAATACTTTTTTCCTAGGATTCATAATTGCGATCTCTTCCCTTCATATTTTATTTCAATAACAGATATAATATTCTACAGACTAAATTTAGTCGTCAATTTCTCCTACTCCAGCTTCTTTAATGTCAGCATTCTATAATAAAATATGTGAAAAATATTTGTCAAAAACATAAGAAAGCATGAATACTTTCTTCATTTAGTAAACAAGAGGATTAACTTAGAATTATTCTTTAGAAGAATGCCACAAAAGGAATGTAATAAGATACCACAGTTAAATGTGGTACTAACAAATACCGTAGTTGGGGTATTAGGAGTGCAGAAAAACTAGCCATGAAAGATTCCCTGCCTCCATAGCGGTCATTGCAATAACTGTATGTTCCGAGTGCTTTCTTCCTTCTTTTTATGGATACTCATCAAAGATTCCCTGCCTCCTTAGTGGTCTTTACTACCAACTCACGTTCTGAATGTTCTCTTCCTTTCTTTATATGGGTTATTGCGCTCAGTTTAATTAGGTAAGTAGCGTGAATGCGAATACTGTTCCTACTATTCAGGAATACATAATTGTTATCTGTTTCCTTTATTTTTTTTATCCCCAACCGATATACTGTTACTGTCACACCAAACCTCATACACATCCCTGATTTAGCTGGCAGGATTCTCCTAACTTTCCCACTCCACCTGGGTTACTCACATTCTTTTTTCTCATCTTAGGTTTTGGGGAAATAAAAAAGGTAATTGTTAGCCTGACATTATTCTCTAGTTAATCTTTCTAACATTTTATAGAAACATATATTGCATAAAAAAAACATTCTTAACATCTTAAACACATCAGCACTTCATCCAAGGGGTTAAATAGAACTATTCTTTGGAAGAATGCAATACTAAGAAACATCATCGTCCAGTAATGCGAAATCAGAACCCCTCATCAATGTAAAAAACATTCATCTCAGACAAAATTATTTCCTTTATAGTCTTTATACCATAGTCAACAGCTGCCAAGAAACAGATTACCTTTTTTCCTTTTTTGTTTTCCTTCAGTTCGATCCCAAGATAAGCATATAATGTAAACACAGTAAGTCTTTCTACAACTAAACCGAACAGTGGTTGTTGAGTTTCTGATGTTTCTTGGCCGTCCTAGTTACTTTCCACAATCACCTAGTACTATGGGATCAACATTAGAAATACAGCTTATCCCCACGCAGAGCAGGAAGTGGGACAGTAGTTATAATTAACACACAGAACTGCTACCGTTAAACGGTTAGTGATTACAAACAACATTGCGAAAGTAAATTTGATCAAGGTCGTCATATCAGTGGTTACCATCTTCGAGGGTTGTCATTTCTATCGGTAGTAAGCCTGCTGATAAGTGGGTGCCAAGACATTTCCATAGCCACCATATGCAGGATAGTTCATGGGAGCCGCTGGGTAAGATCCTGCAATAGCTGGTGCAGGCTCAGGCGAATAAGCAGCATAAGGATTTGCCGGGGGACTTCTGCTGCCATACATGTGGGGTGGGGAAGGGTATGGTGGAAGAGCAGCTGGGTATTGCCCGTGTGATGGAGACCTAACAAATGTAGGAGCAGCAGGGAAAGATGATACATACGCATTAGTCAAACGCCCAGCTTTGGCTGGTGGCATTGGACCTCCATTGCTGTTGCTTGCTCGAGTTCTCTTATTGGCAGGAACAGCAGCCGGTTTCCTTTTCTCGGTCTTCACTGTCTTCACCTTCTCCAACTGTTCAAGTCGCTTCTTCAGATTTTCTGGAGGGAAATCAGCCTCAAGTTTGTATTCTTCGATGCATTTAATCACAGCCCTGAGTGCAGACTGCTCTTTCCTTGCAGCTAGGTACTGCCAATTTCATTCAACACAGAAAAAAACAAAATGATCGTTAATATATTAAACCCATCACTTCTAATAACTCAAGAAAACAACACCACACAAATAGAGCGCTTTTACCATTTCCGGCCCTTTTTTATCTTCCAACTAACCAAAGAAGAAAAACAAATAGATGAGAAGAATCAGAAATCAGATCAGTGTCTAACCAAGTACCAACACTAAGACCCTGAAAGATATCACCACTCTCTTCCCCTATCAGAAACTGAATCCTAGGCATATTCTTTCTAATAAGCTGCATCCTCTGTCTATACAAAATAAACCAAAAATAGAAACGTGCATCAAGTACCAACTACACATTCACAGACAATCTCGTCGAGCATAAAAGAAAAGGCAGTTCAGCCTCCGCACGTTGACCTAGAAAGGGCGGGTTTGGATAAACTACTCCATAAGCTTTTCTAAATGAACGAAATAATATGAATTAAACTACTTCCTTATGAGCTACAGCTAACTTGTTTCTTATGAATTAAACAACTTCCTTATGAATTAAACTTATTTCTCATAAAAGTTCTCACATTTAATTTCTCCACTTCTCCAGATGTTGAGCTTAGAAAATAACTAAACTTCTTTTTACCCTGTTATTTTCATCTGATACAAGTGTTTCTAGAAGAGTTTTACTCGTTCAACAACTCAACCAAACCAACCACACACAAAGACGTTAAAAACAAAAAGGGGAAAAATACCGCTGCTCGGCCTGCATTATTAGGATCTTCCAAAATAGAAGCCGCAACTTTCTTAGCATCCTTGAGAAAAGACTTCAACAAGGGAACAGGAGGAAACTTATCCACAAGACCCACTTCATATGTAAAATGAACTGCATCAAGCTGCTGCCCTTTGCTGATCAACTCTTCAATCATATCTAAAAACAACACACGCAAACACAACATTTTCAGCAAACAAATAACAAATCCACAAAATGAATTTGCGTAGAACCGTAATTGTGACTATACCAGGCATTTGCTGAGTAAGACCAAGCGAAAGCGCGAGCTTCGGCATCTGTTTCCTCCAAGCGGAAGCAATAACAAGCTTCCGGTACAAATCCAAGTCCTCGTTCTTGACAATCCCGAAGGTAACCACGTGCTGCAAGAAGGTGTGGACGTCAGGTGTCTTCACGTTTTCCGCGCCGCCACGCTCCTCCAGGCTGGCCTTCCAAGTCTCCGCTATCTCCGTGGCATGCTCCTTCACGGTGGGGGTGACCAACAGCCTCGATTTTCCGATGACCGGGTCGACGACGACCGGAATCAGAGACTCGAGGACAAGGACGCAGGCCCAGCCTAGGTCGTGACCGGGCTTCTCCCCTCTCTTGTCGACCGGAAAGACCTCGGAGATGGCCTCGAGGACGAATTTGGCCGGATCGACGCATTCGGCAAGGGCGACAGGGACCTCGGCGCGTAATCCATCGAGCTCCTTCTTCTTGGCGCTGAGGAAGGTCCAGAAGCCGAAGGCATCCATACGGAGGCAGAAGGACTTGAGTTTGAGGACGAGGCCGGTGGCGTCGTCAACCTCGCCGGCGTCGTCGTCCACGTGGTCGTCAAGGAAAGAGGATAGGGCAGCGGTGCGGCGCGTGTCGAGCGTGCGGAGGGCGATCTGGAGAGTGGCGTCGAGGGATGTTTCACGGCGGTCAAGAAGGCGGAGGGAGTCAGAAGTGGCGGTGTCGAGTGTGCGCATCTTGCGTTTCAGAGCTTCAGATTTGTGCTTGAGGTCCTCCTCGAGCGAGGAAAAGTGGTCGGAGAGTTCCTTCCAGAGGAGGGTGCAGCTGGTCATGAGAGAGGTTTGGCGCTGGAACTCGTCGAAGCTCGGCTGAGTCAACTCGCTCAACTCGCCAGGATCGGGGATGGACCCCATGGTTGCGAACTCTAGAGAGAACACACGAAAACCCTACCTCGCTCGCTCACTCACTCACTCACTGCGTTCAATCAATCAGAGAAGAAAGAAAGAATGAAAGAAGGAACGAAGCAAAGAGTAAAGGTGGTGGTGCTAAAATGAAATGAAGAGTGAGGGAAAGAGCCTGTGCTGACGTGGATGGGTAAGGTGGAGACACGTGTTGTCGTTGTCTGAAAAAGGTGGTTGAGGGGCGATGCTACAATGCGCTAGGTGTGCGTACTGGGAAACCAACTAGGCCAGCTTGATATTAGTTTCTATAAATTATTTATTTCACTTTTCAAAATACGATAAAACAAACACACATATCGCTATATATAGTATATACCTGTTTTCTATATATCTGCTTTTAGATAATGTTTCAAAACTCAAATATACTCTTTTTATACAAGTTTATGTACTGTATTTTAATTAGAGATTATTATGAAAATAAATTTCTTTACTGTTAGTACAACATTTTCACATTAATAATGGTATTAATATTAAAGTCAAATAAATAAAAATGTTTAAAGCAATGTTTTCATACATATTTCATATTTTGGTTTATATTTTTTCTTTTTTCTGTATAACTTTTCGTACCTTTACTTTAAATTAGCGGTATTCAAAGTAGATTTTAATCATATATATTGTGTAATTGATGGGTGTTGATGTTTCATGCATAATTTTTTCTTTTAAATATTCGCTTGTTTTATTTTAAAATCCACACGGTAGAAATGATTAAACTGTGTTGAAACCAAATTTATAAATAAAACAATTTCATAATTCCGTACAAGTCCTTTATTTTGATAATCATAAAATAATAGACAGCAAAGTTATTAATTATAGTATATTTATTGATTATAAATATTCCTACCAAGACAACTTGACTTGTGATCACATATTCAACCATATGCTCACCGCATTCAATTAATCTATTTTTATTTTATCAAATTATTTTATTTAATTTATTAACTTTTTTCGTTATCTTTAATTCTATAATAACTATCAAAATATTACATTGTATAATAAAAATAAAATATAAATGTTGCAATAATAATTAAAAATCATAAAGTTACTTTGATTTGTTTGACTTACATAACCATTCCTTTCAGCTAAAAGAAAATTTATATTTATGCACGCAGGAAATAACTAAATTAAAAAAAAAAAAGTCTATTGATTGAGAATGTATATATTTGAATTGATATGACATTATATTCCTCGTATATATAGATAAAGTTTTCAGTTTATTAAGATTTGCTCATTAATTCCAAAGTTATGAAATTATATATGAAAACAAAACAAAACTATTTTATTAGTTTCACAATTGGAAAACCAACGTGTAAAACTCATCTAATTTATTTTTACGAATCTGATTTAGACTGTATTACTATTTTATTTTTAATAATGTAATGTGGGAACGATATAATTAATAAAATAAAATAGTAATACAGTTTAAGTCATATATATATATATATATATATATATATATATTAAAAGTTATCTCAAATTTTCTTATCATGTCTTCGTTTTTTATCAAAGGTTTCATTCTTATTTTATCATTGTTTTAATAGCAATGTAGGTAATATACGATAGACAAATAAATTTTACATGCAAAAGAAAAAGTTATATAAGAGGTTTTATATGGCTGAAAATAAGAAGGTAATCTTGAGAGACATGAATTATGTTTATAATAGTAAACATTTAAGTTGCATTTTTAAATAGAAATACAGGTGATCAAATTATATAATAAAAATACATGAGATCTGTAGAATAAAGTTATTAGTTGTCTGGTGAAATGAGTTTGCAGAAAAATATTTAATAAATAAAAAATGGTGTAAATATGATGAAAATGATGGTATGTGTCCTAGGAAACACACACTATAATACGCGCATATGGGAGGAAAGAGAGAATGTAGAATAGTTGTATATGAATGGAATGGTACAGATAAGGTAAGGAACTTTCCCAGAAACCGAAGATGGATCCGATGAATGAGAGAGAGAAAGAGAAAGACAGAGAGGAGTGGAGCTCCACATGGGAAGAGTCAGATAAAGTAGTAAAAGTGAGTGAATAGAATGAGGGAATGAAGATACTAATCTAAATTAATTCAAACCAAAGGGTTAAAAACAGACAAACACAATAAACATTGCGTTTCAGGGTACAGTACCTGCTGCCACACAAAGACACATGCATGCGTACAAATCTCTGTCTCTGTTAAGATAACCTATAATTCTCCCTCCACACACATATTCTCCCATCTCTCTCAATTAATAATTATATATTTTTTCAATTCTATAACATTTCTTTCAGATTTTCTTTTCTTTTCATTTTTCTTCAAATGTTGTGAACCACGATCCCAAAAGGCATTAGTTAAAAGAACAAAAATAAACTTTTCACACAATTTTTCTTCAAATTACGATACAGTACATCAGCAATATCTTTTATCAAAAGTTCATATTATATAATGTTTTAAAGCATCTTTTTTTCATAGATAAACATAAAAAAAAATCAGAAAGAGAAAATATTAGCCCTCTCTATAATAATATCCTCGACACACAATTTAGTAACTTTTTCTCCTTAAAACTAATTATATCTCCAATTTAGTTATGGATTTGAGAAACTAATAAATTAAACAATTTTTTTATTTGAAGGTTGAGTATGCATATACATAAATGTTAAGAGTAATTGTCTATTAATACAAACTTTAATTATATATATGATAACGTGGATTAATCATTCACCAAAGATATAAATAGTAGTACTACAGTGACTATGATTTTGTCCTTTATTTAATATACGTCTGGGAACTTAACATGCACCTCCCAAAAATTTAGTGCTGGTTAAATCATTCCTAAAAATCTAATGTTAACGCACAAAAACAAATATAACAGAGTTTCAAGATGTTTCATACAAAAATTCATGCGAGTATCATCGTATTTTTGTTATAGAAAACTAATTTCATTAGTGAACCTGCCAATTGAACATATAAATTTGTTTTCAATGAGCACAAGAATAATAAAAATAAAAGCATACAAAAAGTAAAATTATTACTAAGAGGAAACTAAAATCTTTAGTGTGCCAAGCAAAGTTATTATCCATACAGATTAAGACATCGACTGAGAGTAACCAATGTACATGTGAAGTTACATTCAGTAAAAGGGCACACCCGGATAATCAACACCAACTGGAATGGTACCAAATTCCTCTACTACACACACACACACATCAGAGAAATATTAAACAATATATCATTTACATATAAAAAAATATAATTACATAATAATCAAAGGACAAACAAATTATACACTAACAATCTAATACAATTTTCACTATCTTCTAATCCTAAATTAAAATAGATGATAAATTTATTAACTTATATAATCATTATCTTAAAAATCGTATCAATAACTTTTTAAATTAACAATGTATGAACATTAAACTCATTTACATGCATAGATAAAAGAAAATGCTAATCAATATCCTAACGTATTGGTTATAGAATTTTGAGAAAAATAAAAAATAAAACATTTTATTGAACTACATAGAAACACATTCTCCTATAAGTACGTATTGTGCTCGCATGATTCTCAATAGAAACATTCTTCTATAATATTTCAACCAATACAATAAGAACAGTGGTTAGTTATGGAAACACATTAAACACTTTTGTCTCCATTACCCATATACTTCCCCTTAACTAAACACTATTAACAGGATAAAAATTGAGCACAAGAAATTATCCAATCCACACAAGTGTATCTGAATCTTTATTAACATCGCAAGAATTAGAAGTCAATAATGTCTTGAACTCTAAATATAGCTACTAATGTCTCTTAAAAAGGGTCCTCTGATGCGTAGTTGTATTCTGGGTGGAGATGTATTTACCATTAAAGTTCAATTACATAGTTATAATATACTATAAATTAAATATTATACTAACTAGAAACGATATCGCTTGAAAATAACAATCCTTGGTATCTTACGAACAAAAGAAAAACTACATCTGCCAGCAAATCTTTGTAGCCAGACCAGAGTATATCATCTGCAGTTATTTATAGACACTACTTCCGCTGATGTACAGACAGCAAGATCTAGCTTTACCTCCAACTCCAGCAGAATCCACTTATTTCTATGATAAATAATTTCCCAACACCACTTGTGGTGCAGGGTAATATACAAAAAACATGTATTGGTGCCTTAAACTTTAGTAAGCTGGAATACAATCACATTGCTACGAATCCAAAATCCATCAACTCCATGACCTTTTTCATTGAAACTTAAAGCCATATCATCAATGAGCCCTCCTTCTACAGCCTTTGACCAAAAATTCAAAGAAAGGTTGAAAGAAAAAAAATAGAGAAAACGAATAACAACAACTAGGAATTTGCAGTGGATAGAGGGTTTCCTCTATCAATTAAACTGAACTGCAAATAATCAATTAAAAGGGCTACTGATAAGGGGTTTACAGAGTTCGCAGGAAATCATGACTACAAATTTCCATGCCCCACCATTGTAATTAAAAAATGTAAACTGTAAACAAACAGTTCCCAGCCAACATGGGGAAAAGTTAGGATAAGACTAAGACTTTAGAAACCAGTCATTGACTTTAAGTGAGATAGTGCGTTCCAGGTTGTCAGATGGTGTAAAGGCATGCAAATCTTCTTAATGTGCCTAAATAGTAACTATGGCAGAAAATTTTCAGTATAAATTTCGAATTAAAATAAAAAAGATGGCAACGCTGCCTCCTATTGTACATTGAAACGGTCAGCACAATACATAAAACCTTTTATCATCTTCAGGAATCGTCTCTATGCAACTGGAAAGACTTTCCATGTATCCCATTTTACATTGGCATATAGTCAAACACTACATGGGTGGTTTGTATTCTCTCCTGCTCTCTATGACAGCCTTCTTCCTTGTGTCAAAATCAACTTTGTCAAGATCAAAAGCAGTCCCAAGATAGCCATACAAGACCCTCCTTTTCTCTCCTTTTTTCTCATCCACATTAACAAGGTTTGCATTATTTTCATCATCTTTTCCTAATGTTTGTGACTGCACACGGGCCCAACCATTGCGTCCATGGTTTTCCTTCTCAAAGTGTTCAGCAAGTCGAATGGCCTCCTTAAAGCCTGATTGGTCCCCAGCAAATTTAACCAGTGTTATGCCCAAATGACCATCTCTTCCATATAATGATTTTGATTTGCCACCCATAAATCCAAGCTCTGGAAAACCATGCATGAATATCAGATGGAAAAAATATAAAAGCTCACTATATCATCAGATATGAGAGGCTGATTCAAAAATAAACTTTAGAATTTGTTAGGTCCTTCCTAACAAGGAGCGTTTGCACAAACGCTTCCATCAAAGGCACTGCACTTGGACCAACTAATTTACATAAGCCCAACAAAATTGCTGTTCTTCAAGGAAAACTAAGAGGGAGTGAAATTTGGTGGAAGTAGAAGAGAAAAAACAAAAGGGCAGACCAGTGAGCAAACTATCTAAATCAAGAGACTAGAAAGCATGGGAAGCAAATGGACTATGGGAGATAGATTTTTTGTATCTCTTAATTTTTTACTCATCTGTATAGATGGTTTATTTAATTAGCACAATACAGACTAATGAGAATATAACATAATATATTCAAAACCAAAAATAGGTCTAAACTAATTAGCTTAAAGATTACTAATTAAAGGACAAGGTAACCAACTAAGCACTTGCAGTAAGACTACAATCACGATTTACAAAGATTTGCTGAACTCACAAGCTAGTAGGTGATAAAAAAGAGAGTTTAAAAGAATTAGCTTATAGCTGTTTGAAAGAACAAAGTACCCAAGCACTTGCAATAGGACTACAATCCTGATTCACAAGCTAGTAGTTGATAAAAAAGAGAGGTAAGAGATACTAGATACAACTGCACGGAGCTAGAAAAGTGAGAGATGAGAAAAAATACAACAGCTCACCCTCAAAAGAAAAAGTATGCAAGCAGAAAGAAGTAACACTTCACGAGTCACTGAGATTTGACAAAGATAGTAGAGCCAGGCCAAGCCAGGCCAGGCCAGGCTGAAAATTCCATTTGAAAGACATTAGGCACAAAAAACACTAGACAAGTACAAAATAATTCATTCGGCTTAAAGGAAACCCATAGATCAAACATCAACTCCTTTTGACCTTGTTCAAGATCAAGGTAGTAGCATTACCTTGACTAGTTAAAAATATAATTTGAATTTCCTTATCTATATATAACATCAATACTACAATATGTGCTAAAACAATGTGGTTAAGCATCAACTAAATGAATAGTAATTATTTTCGCAAACAACAATCCTCACAATAATGTTAACCACTTTCCTCATTGTTCCAACAGATATCAATAAAATAACGTCTGTGCATAAACGATCTGTTACATGTGGGCATGCATAAAGGGATGGGTAAGAAAGGCATGCACATGCAACACTAAATATTCTCCATCGCTACATAAACATCCTTTGTGCTTGATGCAAAAACAATTTAGTTAGGCAAAAACTTGATAATGTCCAGAAATTATACACAGATGAAGAGTTGTCCTACAAAAACATTCACCAAAACTTCTTGCTTGTTCTCCAACCTACCATCGCCAAAATATCAATATATGCATGGGCATAAATGCACAGCAACATTCGTGCAGAATTACATAAATAAATGGACAAGTTCATATGTCCATACACAATTCAACTCAACAAACATATGCCCTCAAGGCTGGGTATCAAATCAAACGAATAACACAGTTATGCAACAACTAGATTAACATCAGAAAACTTGGGCACAACATGAAGAGCAACACATCCTACTAGAATAACACAGTTAACAGCAACACACCCTACTTTCTTGGTTGTACAATCAACTGTCATCAAGATACAAACACAATTGGGCATGCATATATGCACAGGTAACCAATAAATATCCCCTAGCATTTATGCAATCTTAGGTAGAAATATCTATTTATGAACACTCCAATCTTCCAAGAAACAACTTTAAAGCTAGCCAAAGGAACTTACAATTAAACAGAACAATCATCCAAAAAATCAAATTATGAGAGAGAGGGCGTATGGATGCATTTCATTCAGGTCACCTATACAGTCTAAATAATGTGCTACACAATGGATGCATTTAGGATTGGTAAGCTTACTCAACACCAAAACCAAAAAAACTTCTTCAGGAGAAATAAAATTAAATAAATTCATCAAGTCCGAAGCCAAATTCTGTTTATTCTCTATCTTTTGGCTTATATGTCCTTGTACTTGTTATTGCTTAAACTTATTCTAAGGACTATTTTACAGGATCCCATATTTGATTGTCAATCACAGTATCTTTGTGCCAAAACCCATTTTGAGCTACTCACCATTGACTTCCAGTTCTCATAATTCAGTATACAATTACAAAAAGTATGCAAAGAATGGGTGGAGTGGAACGAAATTTTAGTGGCCCAGAACATGTAACTGACCACACTGATGATGAATTGGGACCAATGTTTAGTAGTTCCTTTGATGGACGAAGCAGATTATAAAGGAGAGGAGTCATCATGAGGTTCAATGGAAAAGAGTACAATGGTCCGTATTAGAAATGAATCTATGAAATAGTAACTTAAAGAAAGGAAAGAACTTCTATATATATATATATATATATATATATATAGATTTAACTGTCTCAAAAAAAATATCTATTATATATATATA
>Ga0209589_1002163_pt1 | contig 33691 bp, 13 predicted proteins | sample CowpeawhiteBW_FD_187525 | JGI IMG/M metagenome (GOLD analysis project Ga0209589, IMG submission 187525) | Root nodule microbial communities of legume samples collected from California USA - Cow pea white BW (SPAdes) (version 2) | ecosystem: Host-associated > Plants > Roots > Nodule | place: USA...
CTCTCGTTAGAAACTGTTCGTAGTGACGTTGTATGTTCAAAGCGAATTATACTTTCGCCTTTTATTAAAGAATACGGTGAGCGCACAACATGAGTGACGTACCTATATTTTTGAAGGGTTCCATATGGAACGTCCTACAATCAAGCGTAAGATTTATAGTTAATCACTATTAACATTAGATTTATAGTTAATTTATTTATTTAAGGTATAATGATTGTGTTCTATATGTCTGATTCGATAATATATTATATATTATATATAATATATATTAGTATTATTATAAATAAAAATTTATCTGAGTTATTGTAAATTATAATTTTTAATACAAATATTATTTTTTATGTAAATTATGCATATTTAATAGTATTTTAATGATAAGAAAACACCTGAAAATCGGAGTATAGTGTGTAAGATATCAAATTACATTGTGTTGCTTTAAGTGACAAACGACATACAAAAATTTTAATGTTACTGGACTAATGTTATGAATTGTTATGTGAATTATGTGCTTCAATATCAATCGATGGGAAGTTAGTGTAAGTTAAAAATGTATTCTATATATCTACATATTCATGTTCTGTCAAACACATCAAACCTTTTCAAAGCACATGTATTTGGATGTTTTTGATATGACTATTTTATTTTGGCTGCTTTCTTATCGTCCACCGTCTTTCATTAAATTTAAACCAAAATTATTGCTTTTAAACTTTAATTATTTTTAAATTACCTGGATATTTAATGACAATTTAATATATATTTTTGAATTAACCTTCATTTATATAATCTGAAAACACTTACAAATATTTTGGTTAATGATCGGAATATAACAGATCTATTCTATTTTTAAACCCATTGAGTTTTAATTTTAGTCCTTTCCTTGAGTTGTAATTAAACTTTTCAAGTACCCTCTTGGGAACATGAAAGGGTCACATTCATTTTTTGAAGACAAGTATTGGAATCCAGTGGTGAGTAAAGTAGCAGCAAAAAGATTTTGTATGTATAAACTTTTTGGCAATTTATTGAAAGGGAAACAGAAAGATAACAAAGGCACATTTGTTTTATAGATTTAGTCAAATCCCCACTAATGGTTGGGTTGGGTTACATATTTTATCCCTTGCAAGATGGCTAGTTGGTTCCCACTATCCATCTTGCTATTCATTCATTATAATTTGTAAAGATCCTCTTTAACTCATGAATCATTTAAATACTATTTAAACACCAAATTGCTGTAATTTTTCTTATGTCTTTCTTACTCTTTGCCACTAAAGTAAAGTGAATTGTAATTAATCAATCACTTCAAATTACCACTAATTAACACACTCATGGACTGCACCTAAAAGTTACAGGCAGATTTGAACATATTATGTAATTAGAATTAATGAAAAGGGGGTTATTATGCAAAGATAGAAGGCCAAAATGCTTGATAATGTGCACATAATGTAAGTGAAATGTGATTAGGAATTTGAAATGTTATGCTCTATGGTTAGGATAAGAAGCTAGCTTTCTCCACTACCCCTACTATTTCCATCAAAGTTATTTATAAAAAAAAATTAAAAAAAAAATGTACCTTTCAGTAACTTTATGCTGAAAACTAATTACAAAATGAAAGCTTTTATAAACTCATGACCAACATAACTTTTTATTTTCTGACATAATAACTACAGTAAGATTAAATTTAAAACTTGGAATCTGGGGTGTTGTAAAAGTAAGACTCTTTAAAACGAAGTGAGCATTTATTAGTTAAAGTATGCCTTAACGACCCACTTAATTTGAATGCATACATATATCACGACCTTCCTTAGTTTTTTCTCATTAAAATATTAATGTATCTTATTACCTAATATATACCTAATACAGCCACTCCAAAATTGGAAACTCGTCAACTTAGCACTAAGTATGTGTAAAGTGGGTTTTGAGAAAATTTTTCTTTTTCTTCCACCGAAAAACTTATATTTTTTTTTTTTTTAACATTTCACAAAATGTAACATTTATGTTTAATTTCTGTTTTTTTTAATCGGATAATGATACTAATCTGAATATTTATAAACATACTGTTATAAAAAAATATTATTAAAATTATAATATTGAAATAATATCGAGATTTTATATTGACTATTGATAAGTTAAGTTTATAGTATATAAATAATTACAAACGCGTTGATTTTGTAAAATTAAATTAGATTTAAAATTTTAATATCGTCAAAATTAAGTTAGAAATTCTATCTTAACCAAATTTATTATTTACTAAATCTATTTTGCTATTCCTTAACAATATATATATATATATATATATATATATATTTATATATATTCTTTCTTCTTTTTTATCTCAAATAATAAAAAAAATTATTAAAATATAAATTTTGAAATAAAATAGTAAATAAATTATAAATACTTTAATATTTAGAAAAAGACAAGTAGGAGAAAATGAAAGGTAACTACTTATCCATACCAATTAATTTATAAAATTGGATATTTGTCCTCATCAGGTTCAGACATTATGCATTGATGAGGGTTTAGTTCCGATCCTTCCACTATATAATCCCTGGAGCTGGAAGTGCGTGAGACATGTTACATTCCAAAATCAGTGGCATAGCAATATGAAGGGTGAAACTGAGATCAATGAAGCAGTTGATGCAATCGAAGGTGGTTCCATGAACAATACAAACAACGAGATCACCAAGCCATCACATTCACGGTTACCAATCTTGACCAAGATCCATGTTGGTTACTTTTTCATATGCCTTTCGTTCGGTGCACAAGCTTTGCTGTGGAAGAGTCTGAGTAAACACAACAAGGACTCGTACTCTCTCTGGCACGGATTCAATTTCATGCCATCCTTTGCATTTCTACTACTTTGGTGCGTCGCACTGTTCATTGCCACAACTTTATCTTTACTTTATGTCCTCAAGTGCATCTTTCACTTTGATATGGTGAAAGAGGAGTTCTCACACTATATTGGAGTGAACTGCATGTACGCTCCTTGGATCTCTTGGCTTCTCATGCTTCAATCTGCACCCATGATTCTTCATACAACTCCCTGTTACCGAGCTCTTTGTCTGGCTTTTTCCTTTATGATATTGGTCATTGATGTTAAACTTTATGGACAATGGTTCACAACTAAAAGGAGGTTTCTCTCGATTGTGGCAAACCCTACTAGCCAGGTTTCGGTTATAGGGAACTTGGTGTCTGCTCGAGTTATTGCAGAAATTGGTTGGAAAGAGAGTGCAGTGGTAATGTTCTCAATTGGATCGGTATTCTATTTGGTTATATTCATAACTCTATATCAGCGTCAGAAAAGTGGAAACCAGTTTCCCACAGTGCTAAGACCAGCTTACTTCTTGTTTTTCGCTGCACCAAGCATGGCAAGTTTAGCCTGGAAATCCATCTTGGGTGCTTTTGTCACCCCATCAAAGATGCTCCTCTTTCTGTCCTTTTTCCTTTTTATGTCTCAGGTTCTTTTCTGATATTCCAATCTTTTATATATCTTTGTTTGTTTTAATCTGTTTGATGGTAATGAAGGAGTCAAGGTTTGTTGTTGAATGCAGGCTTGCAGACCAGCCATGTTCAAGAAATCGATAAAGAGGTTGAACGTGACATGGTGGCTGTATTCATTCCCTTTAACCTTCCTTGGTCTGGCTTGTGGGGAATATGCTGAAGATGTGAAAAGTGGAATGGCCCCTTGGTTAATGCTGGTTATATGTATGGTCTCTGTGCTGGTTTTCATTGCTTTGATGATCGTCACTGTACTCAGAATTGAGATGCTACTCAACAAAAGTGCTCCCTTTATAAGTTGAGAGGTTGAAAATATGATGTTTTACTGTAGGCACTGCTCTCTCTTTTGTTTGGTTAAAAAGAAGGAATATGAAAGAATATGTGTAAAGGGAAACAAAAACAGATGAATAAAATTCAAAGTTATCTCCTATAATTCAAAGTCCTATTCTAAAAAATCTCATATTTTCTCTACAAATTTTATTTTGAAAAGTTTCTGTAAGAAATATTTATACATTTTATTATAAAAGAATATTTGTAAGAAATTATTGTTTATAGAAAATACTAACGAATTTTATAAATTTATAAAAAATAATTATTTATAAAATAATTACCTACCAATTAAAATATAAAAAAATAATATTTTTTTAAACTTTTTTAACACATTTATAAGAAAACTACGAAATATTGAAAATTTTAATAGTAATGAGAAATATAAAAAAAAGTAAACAAGAAAAATAGAAACTCTACAAACAAAATATGACCGTGATTAAAAATTATAATTATAATTTTGGGTTGTATTTTACTATAAAATATTATTTTTTTTTTCAAATTAATGTTTTTAAGAAAAATGTGTGAACAAAGGATATTAACCGTTGAGTTTATATATATTTTTTTCATATATGGGTTATATTCATAGTCACATATAAAATCTTTGACACCACTTTAACCTCATAACCTTAAAATAATGGATGGTGTTATGTATCTTTAGTTTAGCTTTCTCTTTTTTATCCAATGTGAGACTTTTAACTCACATTTGATTATTCCAAACACTAACATCATTTAAGTGATGACAATTTAAATGAGAAGAATATTTATTTTAGATTTGTAGAGAGACATTAGAATTTTGGTTCAACTTTGCAGTACATCTTGTATTTTTAAAATTTATCTTTAATTTTTAATATATTTAGAACATTGAAAATGTTATATACAGAGAATACCTTATTTGAAATTATGTTAGTAATGTTTATTTTACACACTTTTAAAATGTCTTTTATCACAAAATGGTCATTCCAATGGAATTTGATCATTCTATTGTAAAAATGTGTTTAACATTGTTTTGAATGATTCATTCCACGACATTTTTAAGTTCCTTGCTTATTATTTAGATTTGGCTAGAAATTTTAATATATTTTGGATAACATTTTGTACAAGGATTCAAAAGAAATATTTTTTCAATCAAATATACTTGTGGGGTGTAGTAAGAAAAACTGAGAAGTGTAGGAAGAAAATCCGAAAACGTTCTACATTTGTAGGAAAAAATTATTACATACTGTGAAAGGGAGAGCTGATCTCTAAACTTAGAGGTTTTGTGATGTGGTGGAAAATGACAATTGATCGCATTATAAAACAATAAAAAAATAGTTTACTTGAACATTATAATGAAGAAGTGACAAATTACTTGTATTTATACATGTAACAGTGGATATGATATATTAGCCAATATCCAAAAATTTTAAAACTGCAATGAAATAATAACAAAAAAAGAAAGGAAATAAACGAATACTATAATATGATTTTTCATGAAAGTTAAAATAGACATATTACCACGATTCTTGGTATGTCGTTCATCATCGTTAAAAGTATGAGAAAAACGATGACAGATAAGATAATTGTCGTCCATTTACATAAAAACCACAACGCTTTAAAATTCTTCGTTAAAAAATTTCTAAAGATAATAAAGAAATATAATTTTTCAAAACCATAACAGTTATAATGCATTAATATTAAAAAAATATTCTAAAAATCATGACTATTAAGATCATAATTATGTTTCATTTGTTATATAACGATGATTGTAGTAGAAACTATCGTTATATTTAATGTTTTTTTAATAGAAATATTTACAATTTTGATTTAACATAAAACCTTTTAGAAATTTTCACACAATAGACAGTTCATAAACGTTCAAAGATTCAGAGACATAAAAAGAAAATTCAAAATATTAAAAGATCTAAAAATTGTTAAAAATAACTAACTAATATATATAAAAGTATTATAAACTAATTCTAAGTAACATCTAAATAGAAAATACTTTATATTGATCGTAAGTTATTATATATAATTATAATATTTAAATATATAATCATTTAAAATTTATTTATTAAATATAATAACAATGATATTTTTACTCAATGATAAAAGCAATCATTGATCTGAAGCAAAGGATTAAAGATTTTGTTGTATTTATTCAATGATCATAACAATGTTGGGTCATTCATCCATGACAATTCCCTCCGTCCGACATGAAACTGATTTTGTGACGAGTTGTCTGAGCTACGAAACAGTTCTCCCTAACACTAAACCTTTCTTCATTTTCAACACTTATCCATCTTCTATCTCTTTCACTACACTTGCCAATCACCCATTCTCCACAAATGTAGATGCGATGCCAAACTCATGTTCATGTTCACGTAGGTCGATGAATATACACTAAAAAAACTCTTATTAGTGATTAATTTTAAGGGTAAAAAATATTTAGTCATTATAGAAATTAATTTAAATACTAATTTATAAATTAAAAATTATTGGTAAAAATATTTTTTAAATTGATTTCTAAATTAGTTATTACAATGAATTGATTTCTAAATGGTTCTCTAACATTAACATTAGTTATCAACCAAGGTTTTTATCTATCAAAAAAATTAGTTTCCAAATTTGTGCCATTTGTAACAAAATTAGATATAAATTTAGAGATTAAATTTTTTTAATAACTAAAATCTTGGTAATTAATGTTAGTAATCAATTCACTATAATCAATTTAGAGATCAATTTAAAAACTAATTTATTTATCAATAACTTTTAATTTATAAATTAATCATTATAATAATTAATTTTTTTTGTTATTAAAATTAATTATAAATAAGAGATTTTTTTTTTATAATAATGAGATACGAAGTATTTATTCATAACCGCTATCCAAAACAAAGGGAAGGGTCAAATGAAAAGAAGGACATTGATGGCTGTCCAATTTCATTGACTTGGTCTGTTTAAGACTTTCAGCCACTGGCATACCCAGTTAGGCTATCATGATAACATGGGACTAATCATAATTTTATCATACATTAAAGCAACTGTTATAATTTTCTTGATAATTATATATACTATTGATTTTTATTTCAGGCATTGGCTTTAACATATTCAATTTTCAATACAACGGGCATGACTATTCTAAAAGTTCATAATTTTTTTCAAAAAAAACACAAATGTCTTTTGAAATTGTGGTGGTAGGTGACCTTCAACACTGAAAAATCATTAATGAAGAATTTTGTTATTTTCTTTTACATGATGTTCCTATAGTTCATTTTTTTTTTCAAAGAATATAACATAACACCTATATATTGGTAATGAAAAAGCCTTGATCATGTTATGGAAAATGAATGAAGATCTCATCGGGCTATTCAAGTCTGCTGTGATATTCATGTATTTGTTGGAAATTTAAGTATAAGTCTAAGTCTTATATAAAGTAAAATTGAGAAAGTTGAAAATCATATAAGGATCAAGACTTATAAATTCATTGTCTTAAGATTTTGGATCAAGAGTGATGTGAATCCCTTATATTTAATCTTGTTGGTGTTAAATTTTTCGGGCAATCCTCTCTCTTGAAAGAACGAAAAGAACGAAAAGAACGAACTGTATGTATACTGTTTTGTATACCGTACGTGCTATCCATTCATGCGTTACATAGTTTGAAATTGAATTCCTTAAGCACATGCATAACAATATATCTGCCATCTAATTGAGTTATAAGACAAGGAAATGTGAGAATTAAAGTTCGATTGTCGAGTGTCAATTACATGAAGGTACTTACAAATATATCTACAGATTCTCAACGAATAATGTGTAAGCAATGTCAGAGGACTGTACAAAAGAATAAAGAATCAAAGAATAAAGGTATCTTTTGAGATGAAATGAAATCCCAATTAGAAGAGCTTGCTGGCGAATTCATCTACGGCTATACCTTCCATGCCACAGGAAGCAGATTTTGAGGCAAGGCGTCTCAACTCCGAAACGCTTCTTCCCAACTTGATTGCCACCTTCATTTCAAATACCTCACCGTTTTCTCTTTTCTCACTGTCTTTCTCTTCAAGCGTCTCCCTAATCGTCTCTTCCAAAAGTGTGAAGAATCCACCACAGTTTCTGTACATTTCGAAGACCATGCCCACTTGGCCACCGTGCTCAAATGCATTAACCGCTGAAGCCAAGGAGCCAGCGAGGAGAGGCACTAATGCAGCCAATGAGCCATTCCCCAGAAACGAAGACCCCACTGCTGCTATCCCACTCAGCAAAGGCCCCGCAATTGCAAGACTCTTGCTCACCTTCAACGCTATGTTTCCAAGCCTCTCATACTCCTCACTGTCTTTCTTCTTTATCACTTTCATCACTTCCCTCAACTCCTTTTCAAGCTCTTCACTCCATCCATTCTTACTCCTTTTGCTTTCTTCTGTTCTACTTCTTCTCTGGGATTGAGACGAAGGCCACCAGACCGCAGGTTCATATTTTGCGGGAAACTTGTCAAGCATGGCTCCCAACAAGGGGAGTGGGTAAGCTCTGTCGAGTGCCAGCACCTTCTCCATTGAACTCTTCACATCTTTCTCTGTGGGATTTCCAATTGCGATTAGGGTTTGGATCTGGGTATGAAGCTGTTTAAACAACCTTGTAGCATTGCGCTGCTCCTCGGCGAGTTGTGAGGGCTGGATTTTGTTCATGATGAGTGACATTCCAGTGGCCGCGGAAAACAAGAGAGTGGATGATAGTTTCAAGGCCAAAAGCGGTGCCCCAGCGTCAGCAGTGGTGACTGCAGCAACACCAGCCATGGCTGTGGCAGTGAGAGTGATGATGTTGACGGAGTTAAGAAGAAGAGTATTCCAGTTGTTTCTTTGTTCGCCGATGTTTGCGTGCATTTGAATCCTGTCAGCGACTTCCTCCAGAATTGCGTAGAGTTGAACAGTGGGGTTATTAGATTTGTTGGTGGTGGGAGTGAATAAATGTTGATATATGTGTGTGGTAACGACGTTGTTCTCTAATGGAATTGTGTGTTTGGATCCATTAAGTTGATGAACGCGCAGGGTTGTTGTTGATGGTAGTTTTGGGACGGAATAAGAGGGTGGTGAAGGGTTAGGGAGACGGATAGAAGCGTTGATTTTGGTTAGAGAAGAAGAGAGTAAAGGTGTGGTTTGGAAAGAAGCCATGGATGTGTGTGTTGATGAGAGATGAGAATGAGAATGAAGGATAAGGGTATGGTTGGCGTGTATATTTATAGAGAGATGAAAGGAAGAAGTCAGGAGTAAGAAAAAGTTTGACTAATATAAGATTAGACTTGGCCTTGATGTGATGGCGGACTCTTTCAGCTTTCAGACTTTTCTGACTTCCAGATTTCAGCGCCTTCGCCTTCATGTGAGACACAGTAAAATCACTACAACGCCAGAATCTCAAATTTATTCGGAGTATTTGTTTAATATTTATTTTTGTTTAAATTATTTTTTTAAAAAATCAGTTTTTAGAAATATCTTTCGTATAGATAAAAATATATCATTATTATTTATATTTTGAAATTTATGATTATATTTTGTAAATATTTGATATCCAGTCACATTTTCTTTATAAATACTACGTGCATGTTTGTATGATTTTTTAAATATGTGTAATATTATATTAGTAGGTGATAATATTATAATGTTATTAAGTTAATATATAAATTAAAATTATATTTATTAAAAATAAAGTGAAATATATCAGAACAGATAAAAGAATAACCATTGATAAATAAAGATGAGAAGAATCAGAGACATCCGATTTTATAAAAAATTTATAAAAGTAACAGTTAATTTTTAAAAATTTAATAAATTATTATATTTAAAGGGTAAAATCAGTATTTTGAAAAGTGGACACAAAAAGAGGAATCTCCTTTATATATTGTTATAGATACAATATATCAATAAAATAAAATAATAATCTATAACAATATATAAAAGAAAATCTCTTTTTTGTATCCATATTTCAAAATTTCAATTTTACCTTTTAAAATATAATTATTTATTAAATTTTTTAAAATTGACCGTTATTTTTATTCTTTCTTTTGTGTTCACATTTCAAAATTCCAATTTTACCCTTTAAAATATAATTATTTATTAAATCTTTAAAAATTGACCGTTATTTTTATAAGTTTTTTATAAAATCGTCTATATCTGCTTCTTGTCTTTTTCCCTAATTATCAACGGTTATTCTCTTATCTATAACAATATATAAAGAAAATTCTTTTTTGTGTGTACACATTTCAAAATACCAATTTTATCCTTTAAATATAATAATTTATTAAATTTTTAAAAATTGACCGTTACTTTTACAAGTTTTTTATAAAATTGACTATCTCTGCTTTTTCTCTTCTTTATTTATCAATGGTTATTCTTTCATATGTTCTGATATATTTCACTTTATTTTTTAAAAATATAATTTTAATTTATATATTAACTTAATAATATTACAATATTATTACCTACTAATATAATATTATACATATTTAAAAATTGCATACACACAAGCGCGATAGCGCCTGTGTTTATGGTAGTCTTTTCTAATATATTTCATTTTACTTTTAATAAATATAATTTTATTTTATATATTAACTGAATAACATTACAATATCATCACCTACTAATATAATATCATGCATATGTAAAAAATGCGTACATACAGGCACGACAACGCCTATGTTTATGCTAGTATAATATAATTTTGATATCTTTTATATTTTAATAACTTCTAAAAATTTCAAAAGTGATATTAAATATTATTCTTATAGGTCTCGTAGAAAAAGAGAAAAGTTTGCAAAAAATCACTATGGAAAAGTTATCCATTCGATCAGATATAAATTGTAAACAATCAAAAATCATGGAGAACAAATATAAAGAAGACTATGTAAAAATACAAAAAGTTAGACATCTGGTTGACTCTTTTATTAGAGTTATTTTTTCATAATTTTATTAGATCTTGAGATTTAAACTTTGTCACCACATTCTTATAATTTTTATGATTTTGAATTTTGAGTTCAAACTTTATTATCGTATAATTCAAATTTTAAATTTAGAAATATGTATCTTAATTTTAGGATAAAAAATGAAATTAAAATCATCAGTGAAATTTATATCCTTAAAATGTTTTAAAAATATTATAATTTTCACTTTATAATTATACATTTGTGTCTACGTTATCAAAATTCTATTTTAAATTATTGGCTAAACTTTTCCTAAAGGAAAGAAATATGTGACGATTGTTTAAAATTATTAAAAAATTCATTAAAAAAGTTTTAACTTTTTATAGTATTTTGGGATTTCAAATTTGAAATTCAAACTTTAATATCATATTTTTATCATGTTTGCCATTTTAAATTTCAAATTCAAAGTTTGTATCATATATTTCAAATTTTAAATTTTGTGTGTACTGTTGACAATAGAAATCTTAATTTTTAAGAAATTAATATTTCGTTATTTATTTTTGTAACGTGTAAATTTCAAATTATAGCATATTTGTTTAAAATTGTAACGTTGTTTTTTTCTATTTAGTTGTAAGAAAGAGGACTATGAATATTTTTTTTCAAAAAAACACAAAATAGCCTAAATATCTCGATATATCAACAATTTCAATAAAAGATTTTTTATATATATATATATATATATTTATATATATTTATTTCGTATAGATAAAAATATATAATTACTGTTTATATTTAGAAAATTATGATTATATATTGTTAATATTTGATATTCGATCACATTTTGTTCTATATGTGTACAATATCAATAAAATAAAATAATAATATCCTTTATACAATATATCTTTGTTATCTTTTATATTTTATAACTTCTAAAATTCTCAAAAGTGATATCAAATATGATTCTTACCAGACATGTAAAAAAGAAGAAAAGTTGATAGAAATCATTATTGCACTCTTCTAAAGCAAAGGTTACAGTGCCATGCTAACAATGCAAACTTATTAGGAAGAGTTAGATTTATGAAAAGTTGTGAAGGAAAATGATATTATCGATGATGGGTTGAGAATTCCTGAAAGAAATTTGTAACAAATAATAATTATACTCGAATATATATATATATATATATATATATATATATATATATTTTTTTTTTTTTAGAGTATAGCACAATCATATGTACAGGATCTTAAATACCAATTTTGTTTGTCTGTTGGGGACCACTATCCATTTTATAATAACTATAGTCACATTCCAAAATTTAATAATTTTAATTTGACTCCTCGTCAAATCATAATATTATTTTAGGTATCTAAATAACCTTTCATAATCATAATATTATTTTAGGTATCTAAATAACCTTTCATCAAACATTGTATATTTTGGACGATAAAAAAAGTTATAAAACTTTAATTAAATTTTTGAAGTAAAATTATTTTGTGTACATACATGATTGATTTAATTTTTATTTTTTAGTATTTATTTAAAAAAAATATGAATACCCAAACTAAATCTCAAAACAAAAACTCAATATTTTAATAAAATTAACAACTTTTAAATGATTAGTTCAATCAATAATTAGATTATGATTTTATTATCTATAACAAATAGAGATATACCTATAATGTAAAAAAATTACATACAAGACGAAAACATATTGCTTCTAACAAAAAAAAAAGGATAGAAAATGAACAAATTGTTCGGTCCAAAAATATTTCTTAACTCCTTAATTTTACTTTAGTGCAATTTGATTTTGAAAATGACGACAAATTAAGAGTGAAAATTGAGATATAAAGAAGATGTGAGAAAGAGAGGTATGGAAAATGAAGAAACCAAATAAAGGAGAACAAAAAATAACAGAAGAGAAGAGGAAGAGAACACAGTTTTCAAATCCTAAACAACTTTTCCAAACTAAATTAATAGAATAATAAAAAATTTTAAAAATTTTAAAATATATATAAATTAAAAAAAGGGAGCCGTGGCTTCCCTTGGTCGTTTAAAATGATCGCACCTGATGCAAACTTCATCTTGCAAACCGATTTTGTGGAGTTGAATTAGACTTAAAGTCCACTTCCTAACAAATATAAAATAAATTCATTAAAACATTTTTTTTTTCTTTTTAGTGTCTTAAGTTTTGAAACAAATTTGACATTCCCATAATATATTCTCTCATATTTCCTTTGTCTTATGGAAATCAAACTTTGAAGAAAAACACATGTTTTCGTCTTATCGTCTTTTGCTTATTAAAGATTTTTAATTTAAGTAAGAAAATCTTTAGCACTTGTTATCTTCTCATAGGTATAATACCTCTATAAACTTCATTGAAATACATGCACAATTTTTGTGACTTGTAGCTTCTTGTCTTCACATAACTACACACATCTATAAATATTTTGAACCCTCTTATGGTTAATAAATTTCTCTTTAAATTTTCTTCTTTATGAAACTCATATTAGGTATTATTATATATTTTGACATCTCAGTTATGTTGACACCATAAAAAATATTTATCATTTGTAATAAAAATTTATTAAACAAACAAAAAAACATGAAAGATCAACTAAACCTATGTAAAACAGATGAAATAACTTTCTAAAAAGCCAATACAAATCTAAATATGAAAAGAAATGCCAAGAAAACCTATACAAAACTAAGAAAAAAAATAATTATAAAAAAAATTAAGTTTACTACCTTCAACATTTTTCGTCTTGAATGAACATCAAGAATAAACTCGGTAACTTTTTGTTTATTAGTACTTAACTCTTGATTTCTTTATCTCAACACTTTTTTCAAATTACTTGTTTATCTTTGTCTACGAAATTATCAAAACATTCTCCTTGATCAATATCTATTTTTGATGAAATTTTTTGCCAATAAAAAATATAAATAGAAAGAAACAAAGTGCTAAATTAAATTATTCAAGAGATAATTTTATATTTCTCTTCTACCTCTTTTATGTTGGATTTCCAAACAATAAGATAGGTACATGTATGGTGCTAAGATTCAAAAGTATAATAACTAATTAATTGTAAAATAACTTCAATATCTTAATTTATATAAGAAAGTTGAAATTATATATCAATTAGTTCAACAACCTTTTAGTTTGATAAGAAATATAGACAGTCTTCATGGATGTGTTTAATATAAATATAGACATAGATGCATTTTAAGACATAGAATACTGAAATACTAGAGACACTACGACCTAACAGTTAAATGAGAAGCTCAAGTCAGTGTTTTTCTTTTTTTATACCTCCTGATAAAGACAATAAACATTTAATTAAATACACCTGAAACGAATTATTGAAAACCATTAAATAAAAAATACTTGACTTTATGTTCTAGTGAGATTGAATTCTCATATTGATGGCATTGTTGGTGGCTTTACTGCGTCTCACATTCAAGGCAAAGCCGTTGAAATTTCCAACTCACCAAAATCTCAGAGCTGAAAGAGTCCGCCATCACACCAAGGCCAAGTCTAAGCCTCTCTCTCTCTCTCTCTCTCTCTCTCTCTCTCTATATATATATATATATATATATATATATATATATATATATATAGTCAAAGTTTTCCTTATTCGTGACTTCTTCCCTTGGATCTCTCTGTATATATACACGCCAACCCAAACCCAACCCTACTCCTATCTCTCAATCTTATTCTCATTCTCATCTCCAAAATTTCCAAACTCAATCTCATCAACACACACATCCATGGCTTCTTTACAAACCACACCTTTACTCTCTTCTTCTCTAACCAAAATCAACGCTTCTATCCGTCTCCCTAATCCTTCACCACTCTCTTCTTCCCTACCAAAACTACCATCAACAACAACTCTGACCATTCATCAACTTAATGGATCCAAACACACTATTCCATTAGAGAACAACGTCGTTACCACACACATATATCAACATTTATTCACTCCCACCACCAACAAATCTAATAACTCCACTGTTCAACTCTACGCAATTCTGGAGGAAGTCGCTGACAGGATTCAAATGCACGCAAACATCGGCGAACAAAGAAACAACTGGAATACTCTTCTTCTTAACTCCGTCAACATCATCACTCTAACTGCCACAGCCATGGCTGGTGTTGCTGCAGTCACCACTGCTGACGCCGGGGCTCCGCTTTTGGCCTTGAAACTATCATCCACTCTCTTGTTTTCTGCGGCCACTGGAATGTCACTCATCATGAACAAAATTCAGCCCTCTCAGCTCGCCGAGGAGCAGCGCAATGCTACAAGGTTGTTTAAACAGCTTCATACCCAGATCCAAACCCTAATCGCAATTGGAAATCCCACAGAGAAAGATGTGAAGAGTTCAATGGAGAAGGTGTTGGCACTCGACAGAGCTTACCCACTTCCCTTGTTGGGAGCCATGCTTGAAAAGTTTCCCGCAAAATATGAACCAGCGGTCTGGTGGCCTTCGTCTCAGTCCCAGAGAAGAAGTAAAACACAAGAAAGCAAAAGGGGTAACAATGGATGGAGTGAAGAGCTTGAAAAGGAGTTGAGGGAAGTGATGAAAGTGATAAAGAAGAAAGACAGTGAGGATTATGAGAGGCTTGGAAACATAGCGTTGAAGGTGAGCAAGAGTCTTGCAATTGCGGGGCCTTTACTGAGTGGGATAGCAGCAGTGGGGTCTTCGTTTCTGGGGAATGGCTCATTGGCTGCATTAGTGCCTCTCCTCGCTGGCTCGTTGGCTTCAGCAGTTAATGCATTTGAGCACGGTGGCCAAGTGGGCATGGTCTTCGAAATGTACAGAAACTGTGGTGGATTCTTCACGCTTTTGGAAGAGACGATCAAGGAGACGCTTGAAGAGAAAGACAGTGAAAAAAGAGAAAACGGTGAGGTATTTGAAATGAAGGTGGCAATCAAGTTGGGGAGAAGCGTTTCGGAGTTGAGACGCCTTGCCTCAAAATCTGCCTCCTGTGGAATGGAAGGAATAGCCGTAGATGAATTCGCGAGCAAGCTCTTCTAATTGGGATTTCATTTCATCTCGAACGATACATTTATTCTTTGATTCTTTATTCTTTTGTACAGTCCTCTGACATATATTTTGTACACTGGCGACAACGTGTTTGTATATATTCTTTTGTTCTTATATTAATTAAACTTTTGTCTATTAAATGGTGCAAATGTTTATTTTAACTTGAAAGATTGGTTTTTATGGAGATAACTCTGATAAAAATAGCCACATCGAAGGAACTGTAATTTGATGAATATGGTGCATTGCAATAAACATAACGTTACTGCTGCTGACATAGGTGGTTGGAAGACATTACTCGACAGGAGTTGAGAATAAATCCAAACCTCAAGCGAAGCAACTCAGACCGATGTTTTAGAAAGAAAACTTACATCTAAGGTCATATATTCTATTGGAGGCAATTGGCTAGATGTGCTGTGTAGACTAAGTTAGTATGTAAGTTATTTTAAAACCAAATCAAATTAAATGAAATTGTTCAACATAAGTTGCATTCCAAGAATTAAGATATACAATGTACAACTTTCCCATAAAATGTCACTAAAGAAACAAATTCAGGATTGTATTAGCACTTTAGTCTTGCAGATGCATTTTTTTTTTTCATAAGAGTTAAATATGATTTTTGTCTTTAAATATTTATGCTAATATAGAATTAGTCTATATTTCAAATTTTGCTACCATACCAAATTTAAAAATTAATAGATATATTATCCTAATTACTCACTTGCATTAAATTATTTTAACATGTTAAACAATATTTTAGATTGATATTTGAACACGGGTGGCAAAATAGGCCAACCCAACCCATTTTAGCCAGGTTCGTCATTGGCTTGTCAAAAACAAGTCGATTCAACCGTCAAACAAAACTAGGCCGGTAATGGTAACATGTCCAGCATAGGATGGGTTGATGGGTTTGGTCGGGCTGGCCCATCACTTTTTCTTTTTAATTTGTTTTCAATGTTTTAAAATTATTTATTTTTAAAATTTATTTATATATACATATATAAATGAATATTAAAAGCTTATTTAATTCTATAAAATAGTTTTTAAGTTTTTAATTGATTAGTTAATGTTTTTAATTAGATAAGTTTATTACATTTACATGTTAAATTATCCTATTATAACTAATAATTGTAATTTAATTTGTTAGTGTTATTAATTTAAATTACAATATTGTTATATATTTACATCTTTAAAAAATATAATAGAGAAGTGTTAATCTTGTAAATTATTTTTATTTTAATTTTTAATTTATAAAAAATGGGCCAAGCGGTCAGTTCAGGCTAGCTCGCATTTTGGTCTGTTAAATTGAAGAGTTGGGCAGGCTGGGCCAAACGAAGTGAACCGAACAAACTATCATGTTAAAATTTTGAACCCAACCTAGTCAATTTTGGCCGGCCTATCGGATCAACATATTTTGTCGTCCCTATATTTAAATTGTTTATACTATTTGACACGTTACGGTTCAAATACAATTTTATTTGTCTAATTTAAAGTTATTTTTTTCATTTATATTAAAGTTTATGCGAAGAGAGCATGACATCAATTCAATTAGAATTGAAGCTAAAACTGTATCTAAATAATATAAGTTCAATATTATGTGATTAAAGTTGAAATCATGATGGAAAGAAACAACTTCTGTTTTGAAATAAACACGTTTGAATAATTTGGTGGGAACTATTAATATTTTATTAAGAAATGCTTTATCTTTTAAAATCACCTTCAGGGGATTATACAATTGAGGGACATGATGCACAATAATTAATGAAAGAGATTATAAAATAATTAATTCAAGTAAATTGTAAATGTGAAGTTTGCAATAAGATAACATAACTATTCATTGAGGGACTGAATTCCATGTTAAGTGTATCCGACACAAAAAAGACATAAAAAAAATTAAAAATTAAGAAATCAATTATACAAAAGCAAAATTAGTTGAAACTCTTACCAAACTTTTACTACTAATTCAATCTTATAATTCTAATTCAAGTAAATGAGTATTACGTTTTGGAGGAATATGTACCATTTATATTTTATTATAAGTAAGAGTTTAAACCAGAAATATGAGTTAGGAAGTAAAAGAAATGAATTAGAAAGTAATATAGAATATGAATAATGATGTCGACCTTTAAAAGTTATTATACCAGTAAAACTCTGGTTCATGTCTGGTAATACTGCAATAATTCAAGAGAAAAAGAATATTCGACCTTTCAAGTCTTTTAAGAGAAAAAAAAATCAATTATTCATAAAAATAGGAATGAAAAACTCTAGGAGGAAGATGAGTCATTTTAGGCATCTAATTTTCTATACTTTAAAGTAAATAATTGAGTGAAAATTAGAATTAGTTTCTATTTAAAATTTTGAATTAATTTAGTCTTCTATATTTAAAAATATGTGATTTTATTCCTTTTAACCAAATTTTGTTAAATATATTTGACTATTCAAACATGTTTCGTGATAGTATTTGAGTTATTTACACCGTTTGATACATTTTCGTTTTAATGTTAGTTGAAAAACACATTTAAAACGTCAAATGAACTTAACAAAAATTTGATTAAAAATAATAAATTCACATATTTTTAAAATTTGGAAACAGATCAAAATTTTGAAGAGAAATTAATTTTAATTTTTATCTTTAAGAAACACAAACATATTTAACCCATAAAATAAAATTTTAAGTTTTATAGGCACGAATGCCTCATTGGTCCACGAATCTAATTTGTTGGATTAATGAAAATGATGGCCTACAAAATTGTTTCTTTGCATTGTTTGAAAATATACAGAAGAGTTTGGATATATTATTATCCAAGATCTGATATTGAATGGTCCAGTTTAGAATTCTGTATAAACTTTCGACCAGAACAATTACTGGAAGATATTAATATCCCAAATATTTATTAAAAATATTTCATTAATATTAGTCAAAAGGCTTGACAAAATTCGTGCGAGAATCTATTTTGTAGGCTGAAGAGAAGTTGGCAATCGGATGTGGTCAAATACTTATTTTGAATCATACAAATCAAAGTTTAGGGTATTGAAAATACTTCTATTGACCAGCACTAGTACACTATAATTGGTTATAACTTTTGCAAATGTCCATACCATCCACCACACACACGATTTTTTGTGACCATCTGTGACTTTTTTTTTTTTTATCAACAAAGAATAAAATAATCAAATAGAACACTTTAGGAGTGTTCTAATCCGTATACAGAAGGATGTACAACTTGTATATATAGAAAAAGCTTAGGTTCATAGCCTCATCAAAATAGAAAACTCCATACAAGCCAATGAACACAATCAACATCACAGAGGCAAAATACGTAAGAAAACTCTAGATGCTACTATATGATTCACATATCAAGGGCCAATGTGTGAATACACCACAAAACTATTCACACCTATGTTTCCAAATAACAATATACTTTGCATTGTAAATCAGACTTCTCACATCCTTTAATCAATATTTCAATATGTCCCCTATCTCGTAGGAAGAGAAGGTCACTAGCACACTAGTATCTCTGTGATCTTATTGTAATAGTAAACAACTTTTGTTTCCTCCATCTTCTAATTCATCAATCACATGTAACCACACCTGTAAATAGAATAGAAAACCTGGATTATAGGTATTAAAATCAATCATCCCTTCCACACATTCCTTACATGTTTCAAGCCAGGGAAGTACTTCTTAATCTACGTAGTCATGTATAGCTGTGAATGAATATGATATAGATCTTATACAATTTGAACAACTTATCCTGAACACTAAATTGTTCCTGTGTTTCCATATACTCAATATGATAGTCATCCACACCCCTTTCCAGATTATATTCCTTTTGTAGTTAAGCTCAATTAAGTGAAACTGTTGAAAGTTTTCTTGAGCCTGGTTGTGTTGTACACTCAAAACCCCTACCCATCTATTGCACAAGTTTCACACTTTGTTGACAACTTTACAACTAAAGAACAAATGACTTATGCTTTCTTCTTGATCCTCACACAGGCCACAATCATAATTGTTCAGTAAAACTCCTCTAAGCTTGAGATTGACCTTTGTAGGTACACCATTTGACATGACACGCCATGCTAAATGAAGTGCAGATGGAGTAGACTATCAAAGACTACTGATTGTTCTCCAATTAGACTACTTTGCATCTTTGCATATGCCAATTTAACTGTGTATACCTTATCATGTCCATCCACCCATTCCCACGTATCTTGGTGGCTTCTATCTAGATTTATCCTTTCTATATCTTGCATAAAAAGTTGGATTTGAGACTTTTCCCATTTGAACCATTGTCTCCTCCAACACAAATTCCATTCCCATTTATCTTCTTTCTTTCTCACCTACTTTTTTATTTTCTTCACATAAATTAAACATTTATATAGTATAAATAAATATAGATTAACAATGTTCTTTTATTACATATAAATACAATTATTAAATTAATTATTTTACACATTTTTTTAAACAATTATTAAATATCAATATCTAAGAAATGGTGTATGAATGTTAAATTATTTAATTAGAAAAAACATATTTAAGAAGACATTTGACAGGAATCAAGGTTGGATTATCTCATATGTTTATTTAATCAAGGTTTGGACTAAACATAAAGTAATAATACTTCAAATGCTACTTCTAACTAATATTTAATTAAGCTACAAAGTCTTTTCTTTCAAAAAGATAAAATAAAAACTTTTTTGATTAAGACAAAATAACTATTTAATAACAAAGACACATGGAAATGTAAGAAATGGTTAAAGACTACTGAAGTATACATAAATATAATGAAAAGAATTGAAGAATTACACATCGAAATGAAAATTCACTCTGCAGAATGAAGTATAGCATAGTTTACTTGCAATTTCTATTTTTAAATACATCATTTCTTTTACAATATTATAAATCCATAGACTCCTTTTCCAATCTTATTATTTCGTGTTTTTAAAGTCTTTAAAAGCTAAGTTACAAAATCCTAGTAAAGTTTTGGATTTAACGAATATTATACCTACAACTATAACGGTATTAAGATGATAAATAGATTCGTTTTTGTGAATATTATTTGAATCTATTCTTGTTTTAATATAGAGTATATTTGTTTTCATACAAATTTGAATTAAGATGAATAGAAAATTTATAATTAAATGTAAAATTTAAAAAATAAAATATGTACACAGAAGAAATTTTGAACATAACAGTTAAAGAGACAAGAAATTTTAAAAGAATAATTAATTTTAAAAAAATAATTAATTTTAAAAATAATAATTAAGGATAAAACCAGAATATTAAAATATGGACACAAAAGAGAATATCCTCTTTATATATTGTTATAGATGAATATGTTATGAGTAATATCCAAGTTTTTAATTAGGCATGAAAATGAGTATATGTATGTACATATCCGCTCCGCTCAATACCTATCCCTCTCTTCATTCCATCATTATTTAAATTACTTGTTTTAACTGCTATTTTTTATTTATCTATATTTATAAAATCTAATAACATTTCGAAGGTACTTTCTTTCTTATCACAATCTTTACATTTTTTTTAGTTATGTTTAAATGGTGTACAATCAATTTTAGTTAATTAAATAGCTTTTAGGTCCTACATTCTATTATCTCTCCCACTTTTAGTATTTTTATTAATTGTTTATTTGTTTTTACATGAAAATGTTTGATGATCTCAATTTGAAGTCCTCAATCCTGTAAGTCATTCATTTGTTAGTTAATAAATAGACTTAAATACCTTTTTGGTCCTCATTTTCGTAGTGTTTGTTGCGGATGGTCCTCATTTTGATAGAATGTTTAAAATGGTCCTCATTTTTACCGAATGTTTAAAATGGTCCTCATTTTCGCAATTCGTGTTTTATTTGGTCCTTTTCTGTAATGCCGTCTAAATCATTAACGGAGCATTGTACAGGTGACACTGTTTGTATTAGGGTGTGTTACGTGTACTGTACAGGTGTGGCAATTAGATATTTGGGGAGAAATAAGTGAGCTAGGGTTTTGGTAAGGAATGTTTGGGCAGTTGGTGAGTTTTGACAATCTTGTTCCTCCATTCCCGATTGATGTTGCTGCAATCTTCTTCTTCTTCCTGCAATCCCATTATATAAGTATGTTACGGTCCCAATCTTCTTCCTCTACCTCTGGTTGTAATCGTTGGAGGCAACCGTGTTGTATCACTTCGTGCACTGTTGGTGGTTCAACGAGAAATGGATAAGTACATAGTGAATGTGGATGCTCAACATTGCAGCTGTAGGAAATGGCTTCTGACTGCTATCCTTTGCTGCCAGCCATGCTATTGCAGCAATGAATTTCATCAATGTCAATGCTGAGGACTTCATACCAATCTGCTTCAGGAGATCCATTTATGAAAAAATATATCAATTCATTATCTTTTCAGTCAATGGTGAACTCTTATGAGAAAGAACTCCCTACCCTGACGTCCATCCACCACACAAGAGGATCTTACCAGGAAGACCCAAGAAAAAAAGAAGGTTGGAAGAGTGGGAGTTGAGAAAGGATAACACACAAATCAGCAAAGGAGGTCATAGAAAAAACTGTAGCATATGCCGTCAGATTGGACATAACAAGAACAATTGCCCAGATAAGCCTATGGATGAGCAGACTGCAACACCTACTGAGACTGCACCAAATGTCCAAATTGTTGAGAATGCACCAACTACTGAGAATGCACCAACTGCGGAAACTCAAACAACTCAACCACCAAGGAATGAAGTGGAGAGTCAAGCAACATCACTACCAACACCAGAAGAACCATCTCAGCAGTTTAGGATGAGGCCATGATAGCAGCTACAAATGTCTTAGTTATTTTTTGAAATTTTTGATGTAGAATTCATTATTGATGTACTGCATTTTGACTTTCCTTAAACTTCGTTCAATTTCACTTTTGCCAAACATTGATGTAGTGCATTTTGATGGGGATGAATTAATGTTATGAATTTAACTTCTTCCAGACTTAGATCAATTTAATTTTTCCCAAGCTTAGATCAATATCACTTACTTCAATGCTCAGATTAAGATGCCATTTTAACATGTTGGGACTAATATCAACATAATCCAACTAATTCATTTCTTCATTTAACAATAGTACAAAGATTGAACTTTAAAAGATTACACACAATAACAGTACGAATAATAGAATAACAACACAAGTGAACCCTATTACTAATTGCAGCCTCTTCTAACCTTCAATGACTTCTCCAAATCATTAATCTGCCTCATTTGTGTCATGATAATGACATCCTTTTCAAACCAAAAATTAAAACCAATTATTATTAACACAAAATAAAAACAGATTGTACCCAAAATTTTCTACCAATATTCTTTGGAGTTATTGTCATCCTCAAAGCTGTCATCTCTCTGCAACTACAAATCGGGGTTAATCCATTTCTCGTTGAACCATCAACAGTGCACGAAGTGATACAACACGGTTGTCTCCAACTATTATAACCAGAGGTAAAGGAAGAAGATTGAGACTGTAACATACCTATATAATGGGATTGCAGGAAGAAGAAGATTGTAGCAATACCAATTGAGAATGGAGGAACAAGATTGCCAACACTCACCAACTGTCCAGACATTCCTTACCAAAACTCTAGCTCATTTATTTATCCCCAAATATCTAATTACCACACCTGTACAGTACACGTAACACACCCTAATACAAACTGTTCCACCTGTACAATGTTCCGTTAATGATTTAAACGGCGTTACAGAAAAAGACCAAATAAAACACGAATTGCGAAAATGAGGACCATTTTAAACATTCGGTAAAAATGAGGACTATTTTAAACATTCTGTCAAAATGAGGAAAAATGAGGACCATCCGCAACAAATACTACGAAAATGAGGACCAAAAAGGTATTTAAGCCTTAATAAATATATAAAAACATATCTTCTTTATTCTCTTTGTTCTTTAATTTTTATTTCATTGTTAAGAATTTTTTATTTCATAAAAATAATTTTCATTATCTCTCAACAATATGATCAGTTCAATATATAGAAAGTTTTCTCAACTCTCCAAAATACTATGCATGAATAGATATGTCAAAGTGAGTCGAAATCTGGGAGCTAACCTGACTCACTACAAATTCGAGCCGGACAGGATTGGAAAATTTTTTTTTTTACTGACTACGAATCAAAACGGATTCAACTCATTTAACCCATGGATTATACGAGTTTTAGTCGGGTTATGTGAATTGACCCACCAACCCACCTAAATTTTAAAAATTCTTAATTTGAATTTAAATAACAAATAAAACTAATTCACTTAACCCAACAACCCTTAATAGATTGAACTCGATTGTAAAATTTCTAACTCATCATAAGTTGAATTGGACTAACTCATTTTTAATTCAATCCGTAGTAAATCAATATGAGCTTTCAGATCCTCACACTTAGGCGTGAAGATATGACCAGAGAGAAACACTACCCTATAAAAATTACAATTAAAACACAGTTAATTGAGTTGCTTATGCAGTACCTTTTATTTTCCCACGGTTCCTGATCAAGACAATAAAAATTTAATTAGAGACACTTGCAACTAACAGTTGAGAAAGATTAATTAAAAATTACAAATAAATTGACTTGCGACCAAGTGAATTAAATATAACATATTGTTTGATTTGACATTCTAACATTGATGGCGTTGTTGGTGGCTTTAATGCGTCTGGCATTGAAGGTTAAGATGTTGAAATTTCGAACTCACCAAAATCTGAGGCTGAAAGAGTCCGCCATCACACCAAGGCCAAGTCTAATCTTATGCCGTTTTGTCCCTTATTTTGGTCAACGTTTTCCTTATACGTGACTTCTTCCTTTGAATATGTCTCTCTCTCACTCCCTCTATATATATACACGCCAACCCTACACCTATCTCTCATTCTCATTCTCACTCTCATCTCCAACATTTCCAACCTCTTCCCATCTCAAACTCAATCTCATCAACACACACATCCCATGGCTTCTTTACAAACCGCACCTTTACTCTCTTCGTCTTCTTCTTCTTCTCTAACAACAATCAACGCTTCTCTCCATCTCCCTAACCCTCCACCACCCTCTTATTCCGTCCCAAAACTACCATCAACAACACTGCGCATTCATCAAATTAATGGGTCCAAACACAATATTCCATTAGAGAAGAATGTCGTTACCACACACATATATCAAGATTTATTCAGTCCCACCAACAAATCGAATAACCCCACTGTTCAACTCTACGCAATTCTGGAGGAAGTCGCTGACAGAATTCAAATGCACGCAAACATCGGCGAACAAAGAAACAACTGGAATACTCTTCTTCTTAACTCCGTCAACATCATCACTCTCACTGCCACAGCCATGGCTGGTGTTGCTGCAGTCACCACTGCTGACGCTGGGGCACCGCTTTTGGCCTTGAAACTATCATCCACTCTCTTGTTTTCCGCGGCCACTGGAATGTCACTCATCATGAACAAAATCCAGCCCTCACAACTCGCCGAGGAGCAGCGCAATGCTACAAGGTTGTTTAAACAGCTTCATACCCAGATCCAAACCCTAATCGCAATTGGAAATCCCACAGAGAAAGATGTGAAGAGTTCAATGGAGAAGGTGCTGGCACTCGACAGAGCTTACCCACTCCCCTTGTTGGGAGCCATGCTTGACAAGTTTCCCGCAAAATATGAACCTGCGGTCTGGTGGCCTTCGTCTCAATCCCAGAGAAGAAGTAGAACAGAAGAAAGCAAAAGGAGTAAGAATGGATGGAGTGAAGAGCTTGAAAAGGAGTTGAGGGAAGTGATGAAAGTGATAAAGAAGAAAGACAGTGAGGAGTATGAGAGGCTTGGAAACATAGCGTTGAAGGTGAGCAAGAGTCTTGCAATTGCGGGGCCTTTGCTGAGTGGGATAGCAGCAGTGGGGTCTTCGTTTCTGGGGAATGGCTCATTGGCTGCATTAGTGCCTCTCCTCGCTGGCTCCTTGGCTTCAGCGGTTAATGCATTTGAGCACGGTGGCCAAGTGGGCATGGTCTTCGAAATGTACAGAAACTGTGGTGGATTCTTCACACTTTTGGAAGAGACGATTAGGGAGACGCTTGAAGAGAAAGACAGTGAGAAAAGAGAAAACGGTGAGGTATTTGAAATGAAGGTGGCAATCAAGTTGGGAAGAAGCGTTTCGGAGTTGAGACGCCTTGCCTCAAAATCTGCTTCCTGTGGCATGGAAGGTATAGCCGTAGATGAATTCGCCAGCAAGCTCTTCTAATTGGGATTTCATTTCATCTCAAAAGATACCTTTATTCTTTGATTCTTTATTCTTTTGTACAGTCCTCTGACATTGCTTACACATTATTCGTTGAGAATCTGTAGATATATTTGTAAGTACCTTCATGTAATTGACACTCGACAATCGAACTTTAATTCTCACATTTCCTTGTCTTATAACTCAATTAGATGGCAGATATATTGTTATGCATGTGCTTAAGGAATTCAATTTCAAACTATGTAACGCATGAATGGATAGCACGTACGGTATACAAAACAGTATACATACAGTTCGTTCTTTTCGTTCTTTTCGTTCTTTCAAGAGAGAGGATTGCCCGAAAAATTTAACACCAACAAGATTAAATATAAGGGATTCACATCACTCTTGATCCAAAATCTTAAGACAATGAATTTATAAGTCTTGATCCTTATATGATTTTCAACTTTCTCAATTTTACTTTATATAAGACTTAGACTTATACTTAAATTTCCAACAAATACATGAATATCACAGCAGACTTGAATAGCCCGATGAGATCTTCATTCATTTTCCATAACATGATCAAGGCTTTTTCATTACCAATATATAGGTGTTATGTTATATTCTTTGAAAAAAAAAATGAACTATAGGAACATCATGTAAAAGAAAATAACAAAATTCTTCATTAATGATTTTTCAGTGTTGAAGGTCACCTACCACCACAATTTCAAAAGACATTTGTGTTTTTTTTGAAAAAAATTATGAACTTTTAGAATAGTCATGCCCGTTGTATTGAAAATTGAATATGTTAAAGCCAATGCCTGAAATAAAAATCAATAGTATATATAATTATCAAGAAAATTATAACAGTTGCTTTAATGTATGATAAAATTATGATTAGTCCCATGTTATCATGATAGCCTAACTGGGTATGCCAGTGGCTGAAAGTCTTAAACAGACCAAGTCAATGAAATTGGACAGCCATCAATGTCCTTCTTTTCATTTGACCCTTCCCTTTGTTTTGGATAGCGGTTATGAATAAATACTTCGTATCTCATTATTATAAAAAAAAAATCTCTTATTTATAATTAATTTTAATAACAAAAAAAATTAATTATTATAATGATTAATTTATAAATTAAAAGTTATTGATAAATAAATTAGTTTTTAAATTGATCTCTAAATTGATTATAGTGAATTGATTACTAACATTAATTACCAAGATTTTAGTTATTAAAAAAATTTAATCTCTAAATTTATATCTAATTTTGTTACAAATGGCACAAATTTGGAAACTAATTTTTTTGATAGATAAAAACCTTGGTTGATAACTAATGTTAATGTTAGAGAACCATTTAGAAATCAATTCATTGTAATAACTAATTTAGAAATCAATTTAAAAAATATTTTTACCAATAATTTTTAATTTATAAATTAGTATTTAAATTAATTTCTATAATGACTAAATATTTTTTACCCTTAAAATTAATCACTAATAAGAGTTTTTTTAGTGTATATTCATCGACCTACGTGAACATGAACATGAGTTTGGCATCGCATCTACATTTGTGGAGAATGGGTGATTGGCAAGTGTAGTGAAAGAGATAGAAGATGGATAAGTGTTGAAAATGAAGAAAGGTTTAGTGTTAGGGAGAACTGTTTCGTAGCTCAGACAACTCGTCACAAAATCAGTTTCATGTCGGACGGAGGGAATTGTCATGGATGAATGACCCAACATTGTTATGATCATTGAATAAATACAACAAAATCTTTAATCCTTTGCTTCAGATCAATGATTGCTTTTATCATTGAGTAAAAATATCATTGTTATTATATTTAATAAATAAATTTTAAATGATTATATATTTAAATATTATAATTATATATAATAACTTACGATCAATATAAAGTATTTTCTATTTAGATGTTACTTAGAATTAGTTTATAATACTTTTATATATATTAGTTAGTTATTTTTAACAATTTTTAGATCTTTTAATATTTTGAATTTTCTTTTTATGTCTCTGAATCTTTGAACGTTTATGAACTGTCTATTGTGTGAAAATTTCTAAAAGGTTTTATGTTAAATCAAAATTGTAAATATTTCTATTAAAAAAACATTAAATATAACGATAGTTTCTACTACAATCATCGTTATATAACAAATGAAACATAATTATGATCTTAATAGTCATGATTTTTAGAATATTTTTTTAATATTAATGCATTATAACTGTTATGGTTTTGAAAAATTATATTTCTTTATTATCTTTAGAAATTTTTTAACGAAGAATTTTAAAGCGTTGTGGTTTTTATGTAAATGGACGACAATTATCTTATCTGTCATCGTTTTTCTCATACTTTTAACGATGATGAACGACATACCAAGAATCGTGGTAATATGTCTATTTTAACTTTCATGAAAAATCATATTATAGTATTCGTTTATTTCCTTTCTTTTTTTGTTATTATTTCATTGCAGTTTTAAAATTTTTGGATATTGGCTAATATATCATATCCACTGTTACATGTATAAATACAAGTAATTTGTCACTTCTTCATTATAATGTTCAAGTAAACTATTTTTTTATTGTTTTATAATGCGATCAATTGTCATTTTCCACCACATCACAAAACCTCTAAGTTTAGAGATCAGCTCTCCCTTTCACAGTATGTAATAATTTTTTCCTACAAATGTAGAACGTTTTCGGATTTTCTTCCTACACTTCTCAGTTTTTCTTACTACACCCCACAAGTATATTTGATTGAAAAAATATTTCTTTTGAATCCTTGTACAAAATGTTATCCAAAATATATTAAAATTTCTAGCCAAATCTAAATAATAAGCAAGGAACTTAAAAATGTCGTGGAATGAATCATTCAAAACAATGTTAAACACATTTTTACAATAGAATGATCAAATTCCATTGGAATGACCATTTTGTGATAAAAGACATTTTAAAAGTGTGTAAAATAAACATTACTAACATAATTTCAAATAAGGTATTCTCTGTATATAACATTTTCAATGTTCTAAATATATTAAAAATTAAAGATAAATTTTAAAAATACAAGATGTACTGCAAAGTTGAACCAAAATTCTAATGTCTCTCTACAAATCTAAAATAAATATTCTTCTCATTTAAATTGTCATCACTTAAATGATGTTAGTGTTTGGAATAATCAAATGTGAGTTAAAAGTCTCACATTGGATAAAAAAGAGAAAGCTAAACTAAAGATACATAACACCATCCATTATTTTAAGGTTATGAGGTTAAAGTGGTGTCAAAGATTTTATATGTGACTATGAATATAACCCATATATGAAAAAAATATATATAAACTCAACGGTTAATATCCTTTGTTCACACATTTTTCTTAAAAACATTAATTTGAAAAAAAAAATAATATTTTATAGTAAAATACAACCCAAAATTATAATTATAATTTTTAATCACGGTCATATTTTGTTTGTAGAGTTTCTATTTTTCTTGTTTACTTTTTTTTATATTTCTCATTACTATTAAAATTTTCAATATTTCGTAGTTTTCTTATAAATGTGTTAAAAAAGTTTAAAAAAATATTATTTTTTTATATTTTAATTGGTAGGTAATTATTTTATAAATAATTATTTTTTATAAATTTATAAAATTCGTTAGTATTTTCTATAAACAATAATTTCTTACAAATATTCTTTTATAATAAAATGTATAAATATTTCTTACAGAAACTTTTCAAAATAAAATTTGTAGAGAAAATATGAGATTTTTTAGAATAGGACTTTGAATTATAGGAGATAACTTTGAATTTTATTCATCTGTTTTTGTTTCCCTTTACACATATTCTTTCATATTCCTTCTTTTTAACCAAACAAAAGAGAGAGCAGTGCCTACAGTAAAACATCATATTTTCAACCTCTCAACTTATAAAGGGAGCACTTTTGTTGAGTAGCATCTCAATTCTGAGTACAGTGACGATCATCAAAGCAATGAAAACCAGCACAGAGACCATACATATAACCAGCATTAACCAAGGGGCCATTCCACTTTTCACATCTTCAGCATATTCCCCACAAGCCAGACCAAGGAAGGTTAAAGGGAATGAATACAGCCACCATGTCACGTTCAACCTCTTTATCGATTTCTTGAACATGGCTGGTCTGCAAGCCTGCATTCAACAACAAACCTTGACTCCTTCATTACCATCAAACAGATTAAAACAAACAAAGATATATAAAAGATTGGAATATCAGAAAAGAACCTGAGACATAAAAAGGAAAAAGGACAGAAAGAGGAGCATCTTTGATGGGGTGACAAAAGCACCCAAGATGGATTTCCAGGCTAAACTTGCCATGCTTGGTGCAGCGAAAAACAAGAAGTAAGCTGGTCTTAGCACTGTGGGAAACTGGTTTCCACTTTTCTGACGCTGATATAGAGTTATGAATATAACCAAATAGAATACCGATCCAATTGAGAACATTACCACTGCACTCTCTTTCCAACCAATTTCTGCAATAACTCGAGCAGACACCAAGTTCCCTATAACCGAAACCTGGCTAGTAGGGTTTGCCACAATCGAGAGAAACCTCCTTTTAGTTGTGAACCATTGTCCATAAAGTTTAACATCAATGACCAATATCATAAAGGAAAAAGCCAGACAAAGAGCTCGGTAACAGGGAGTTGTATGAAGAATCATGGGTGCAGATTGAAGCATGAGAAGCCAAGAGATCCAAGGAGCGTACATGCAGTTCACTCCAATATAGTGTGAGAACTCCTCTTTCACCATATCAAAGTGAAAGATGCACTTGAGGACATAAAGTAAAGATAAAGTTGTGGCAATGAACAGTGCGACGCACCAAAGTAGTAGAAATGCAAAGGATGGCATGAAATTGAATCCGTGCCAGAGAGAGTACGAGTCCTTGTTGTGTTTACTCAGACTCTTCCACAGCAAAGCTTGTGCACCGAACGAAAGGCATATGAAAAAGTAACCAACATGGATCTTGGTCAAGATTGGTAACCGTGAATGTGATGGCTTGGTGATCTCGTTGTTTGTATTGTTCATGGAACCACCTTCGATTGCATCAACTGCTTCATTGATCTCAGTTTCACCCTTCATATTGCTATGCCACTGATTTTGGAATGTAACATGTCTCACGCACTTCCAGCTCCAGGGATTATATAGTGGAAGGATCGGAACTAAACCCTCATCAATGCATAATGTCTGAACCTGATGAGGACAAATATCCAATTTTATAAATTAATTGGTATGGATAAGTAGTTACCTTTCATTTTCTCCTACTTGTCTTTTTCTAAATATTAAAGTATTTATAATTTATTTACTATTTTATTTCAAAATTTATATTTTAATAATTTTTTTTATTATTTGAGATAAAAAAGAAGAAAGAATATATATAAATATATATATATATATATATATATATATATTGTTAAGGAATAGCAAAATAGATTTAGTAAATAATAAATTTGGTTAAGATAGAATTTCTAACTTAATTTTGACGATATTAAAATTTTAAATCTAATTTAATTTTACAAAATCAACGCGTTTGTAATTATTTATATACTATAAACTTAACTTATCAATAGTCAATATAAAATCTCGATATTATTTCAATATTATAATTTTAATAATATTTTTTTATAACAGTATGTTTATAAATATTCAGATTAGTATCATTATCCGATTAAAAAAAACAGAAATTAAACATAAATGTTACATTTTGTGAAATGTTAAAAAAAAAAAAAATATAAGTTTTTCGGTGGAAGAAAAAGAAAAATTTTCTCAAAACCCACTTTACACATACTTAGTGCTAAGTTGACGAGTTTCCAATTTTGGAGTGGCTGTATTAGGTATATATTAGGTAATAAGATACATTAATATTTTAATGAGAAAAAACTAAGGAAGGTCGTGATATATGTATGCATTCAAATTAAGTGGGTCGTTAAGGCATACTTTAACTAATAAATGCTCACTTCGTTTTAAAGAGTCTTACTTTTACAACACCCCAGATTCCAAGTTTTAAATTTAATCTTACTGTAGTTATTATGTCAGAAAATAAAAAGTTATGTTGGTCATGAGTTTATAAAAGCTTTCATTTTGTAATTAGTTTTCAGCATAAAGTTACTGAAAGGTACATTTTTTTTTTAATTTTTTTTTATAAATAACTTTGATGGAAATAGTAGGGGTAGTGGAGAAAGCTAGCTTCTTATCCTAACCATAGAGCATAACATTTCAAATTCCTAATCACATTTCACTTACATTATGTGCACATTATCAAGCATTTTGGCCTTCTATCTTTGCATAATAACCCCCTTTTCATTAATTCTAATTACATAATATGTTCAAATCTGCCTGTAACTTTTAGGTGCAGTCCATGAGTGTGTTAATTAGTGGTAATTTGAAGTGATTGATTAATTACAATTCACTTTACTTTAGTGGCAAAGAGTAAGAAAGACATAAGAAAAATTACAGCAATTTGGTGTTTAAATAGTATTTAAATGATTCATGAGTTAAAGAGGATCTTTACAAATTATAATGAATGAATAGCAAGATGGATAGTGGGAACCAACTAGCCATCTTGCAAGGGATAAAATATGTAACCCAACCCAACCATTAGTGGGGATTTGACTAAATCTATAAAACAAATGTGCCTTTGTTATCTTTCTGTTTCCCTTTCAATAAATTGCCAAAAAGTTTATACATACAAAATCTTTTTGCTGCTACTTTACTCACCACTGGATTCCAATACTTGTCTTCAAAAAATGAATGTGACCCTTTCATGTTCCCAAGAGGGTACTTGAAAAGTTTAATTACAACTCAAGGAAAGGACTAAAATTAAAACTCAATGGGTTTAAAAATAGAATAGATCTGTTATATTCCGATCATTAACCAAAATATTTGTAAGTGTTTTCAGATTATATAAATGAAGGTTAATTCAAAAATATATATTAAATTGTCATTAAATATCCAGGTAATTTAAAAATAATTAAAGTTTAAAAGCAATAATTTTGGTTTAAATTTAATGAAAGACGGTGGACGATAAGAAAGCAGCCAAAATAAAATAGTCATATCAAAAACATCCAAATACATGTGCTTTGAAAAGGTTTGATGTGTTTGACAGAACATGAATATGTAGATATATAGAATACATTTTTAACTTACACTAACTTCCCATCGATTGATATTGAAGCACATAATTCACATAACAATTCATAACATTAGTCCAGTAACATTAAAATTTTTGTATGTCGTTTGTCACTTAAAGCAACACAATGTAATTTGATATCTTACACACTATACTCCGATTTTCAGGTGTTTTCTTATCATTAAAATACTATTAAATATGCATAATTTACATAAAAAATAATATTTGTATTAAAAATTATAATTTACAATAACTCAGATAAATTTTTATTTATAATAATACTAATATATATTATATATAATATATAATATATTATCGAATCAGACATATAGAACACAATCATTATACCTTAAATAAATAAATTAACTATAAATCTAATGTTAATAGTGATTAACTATAAATCTTACGCTTGATTGTAGGACGTTCCATATGGAACCCTTCAAAAATATAGGTACGTCACTCATGTTGTGCGCTCACCGTATTCTTTAATAAAAGGCGAAAGTATAATTCGCTTTGAACATACAACGTCACTACGAACAGTTTCTAACGAGAG